>Ga0164293_10000036_pt1 | contig 81254 bp, 84 predicted proteins | sample GEODES118metaG_FD_111487 | JGI IMG/M metagenome (GOLD analysis project Ga0164293, IMG submission 111487) | Eutrophic lake water microbial communities from Lake Mendota, Wisconsin, USA - GEODES118 metaG | ecosystem: Environmental > Aquatic > Freshwater > Lake | place: USA: Lake Mendota...
CGTGGCTTGGCGGTCGGCGCGCTCGGCCGCCTCCCTAGCCTTTCGCAGCAGCGAGCGCCCTGGCGCCCTCAGGTGCAGACCCAGTGCACGGCCATCGCCCGGGTGGGGCTGGCGCTCAATCAGGTCGCGGTCCTGCAACTGCTTGACCAGACCCACCAAATTGGACGAAGGCATATCCAGCATCGTGCACAGCTGGGTGGAGGTGATGCCGGGGTTGGCGCCGATGAGCGTGAGCAGCGTAAAGGGCACCGGCCTGAGGTCTACGGTACTCATGTGCTGTTTGAAGTGCTCCTGCATCACCAGCCAGGCGCGGCGGGTAGCGTAACCGACCAGTCCCTGCAGGGCAGAGCTGTCGATCTCCTGACCGGGGTTGGACGGGGCGGGGGAAGGGCGCTTCATGCGGGGGCCAGCGCAGGGCGTTTAGCGGGATGCGGTCTTGCCCGTTGCGCCCGGTCGGGGTGTGGCGATGTGCTCTGCGCTGCCGTCGTGCAGCGCCTCGACCAGCGCCGCCCGGTGCTTGAGCACCGCGCGCTGGTTGATGGAGCCCTTGTCGGTGACTTCGCCCAGATCCAGCGAGGGCGGCTCGGTGATGATCAGGGCGCGCGCCAGCCGATTCGCGCTGCCGGTAGACTGCTGCGCCAGGCCATCGAGCAATTGCTGCAGCCAGGCCTTCACGGCAGGGTGGGCGACCACCTCGGCCCAGGGCCTTGTAGCAGGCAGGGCTGCCAGCTTGCGCAGGTCGGGTGTGGGCACCAGCAGGGCGCCCACCTCATGCAGGTTCAGGCCGGTGATGACCGCGTCCTGCACATAGGGCGCACCGGCGGCGATGATGCGCGCGCGCAGCGGGCCGACGCTCACAAAAGTGCCGGTGGCCAGCTTGAAGTCTTCGGCAATGCGCCCATCAAACTTCAGGCCCAGGTGGATGTTGCTCGGGTCTATCCAGGCCACCGCATCGCCGGTACAGAAAAAACCTTCTTCGTCAAAGGCTTCGGCCGTTGCCTCGGGGTTGCGCCAATAACCCGGCGTGATGTTGGGGCCGCGGTAACGTATCTCGACCTTGTCGCCCATGGGCGCGAGCTTGAGCTCCAGCCCCGGCGTGGGCAGGCCGATATGGCCGGCCAGTGAATGGGGGTTGGTGACGAACAGCGCAAAGGGCGAGGACTCGGTCATGCCCAGGCCGGCGGTCATGACCACCCGCTCGCCGTACTCGCGCTCGGCATGGGCGTAGAGCGCGTCCTGGATGGGCTGCGACAGCGCCGCGCCGGCGTACAGCTGCTGGCGCAGCCGTGAGAAGAAATTGCGCCGCAACTGCTCGTCGGTGTCCATGGCGCGGGCAATGGCTTCGTAGCCCACAGGCACATTGAAGTACCAGGTGGGGGCCACCTCGCGCAGATTGCGCAGGGTCTGCCCGATCAGCTCGGCCGTTGGCTTGCCCTCGTCAATATAGAGCGAGCCGCCGTGGTAGACCGCCATGAAAAAATCACTGTTGCCGCCCGCGGTATGGTTCCACGGCAGCCAGTCGACCAGCACCATGGGCTCGTCGCACAGCGAAGGGCTGGACTGCACCATCTGCTGCTGGTTGGAGCAGATCATGCGCTGGGTGTTGATCACCGCCTTGGGCAATTTGGTCGAGCCGCTGGTGAACAGGAACTTGACCACCGTATCCGGCCCGGTAGCGCGCATCGCGGCATCGACCGCCGCAGTCGCTGGCGTAGCGAGCAGCTCAGACCAGGGCGTGATGCGGCGGCTGCCGGCGCTGCTGCTATCGAGCTCTGCCAGTACCAGCTCGACGTCGGGCGAGAGCACCGCTTCGATTGAGGGGCCGTATTGCGAGGCCTTGGGCGCAAACACCAGGCCCGGCGTGAGGGTCTGCATCACATGGCGCAGCTTGTCGTAGTCCTTGCTCACCAGGCTGTAGGCGGGCGAGACCGCACAAAAAGCCACGCCTGCATACATGGCACCCAGCGCGAGCAGGGCATGGTCCAGGCTGTTGGGGCCGAGGATGACCAAGGGCCGCTCGATCGACAAGCCGCGATCGAGCAGCGCCTGCCCGATGCGGCGCGCGCCGTCCAGGGCCTGCGCAAAACTCAGGTGCCGCCACTGCCCGCCCAAGGCGGGGTCGCGCTGGGCGAACAGCGTTGCATCGGGCCTTTGCTGGGCCCAGTGCACCAGGCGGTCGGTCATGCGCTCCAGGTAGGGCTCGAGCGCCTGCTCACAGCGCAGGTAGTGCTGGCCGCCCGCCTCGTGCAGCACTGCACGGGTGACGCCGAAGGTGAAATCGCGGTAGACCGGGGTAGCCGTCATGGCCTGCCCGATCAGGCGCGAACCTTGGGGCCGGTGCCGTCGAGGAAGGCCTTGACCCTGGCCTTGGCCTCGGGGGCCGATTGCGCAATGGCTGCCAGCATGGACTCGGTGAGAAAGCCGTGGTCGGCCGGCTGCTCTGCGATGCGCGGCAGACCTTGGATCAGCGCATAGTTGGTCATCGGTGCGTTGGTGGCTACCCGCTCGGCCAGTTCAATCGCCTTGGCCAGCGCTTGGCCGGCCGGCACATGGTATTGCGCCAGACCCAGCGCCGCCCCTTCGGCCGCCTTATAGACGCGGCCGGTCAGCATCATGTCGAGCACCCGGTGCGCGCCTATCAACTTGGAGATGCGCACCGAACCGCCGCCGCCGACGAAGATGCCGCGCGAGCCTTCGGGCAGCGCAAAAAACGTGCTGTCGTCGGCCACCCGGATGTGACAGGCGGTCGCCAGCTCCAGCCCGCCGCCGACTACCGCGCCGTGCAGCGCTGCGATCACCGGCCTGCGGCCTTGCTCGAGCTCGCGCAAGATGTAATACCAGGAGCGTGAGTGGTGCAAGCCCTCGACCGCGTCGCGCTCCTTGAGCTCGCCCAGGTCCAGCCCGGCGCAAAAATGCTCGCCCTCGCCGGCCAGCACCACCGCGCGTGTGCTTTCGGGCAGCTCGGCGATGTGATGACCCAGCGCAGCCATAAGACCATCGCTGATGGCATTGCGCTTTTGTGGACGGCTCAGCCGGATGATGGAAATCGAGCTGCGGTGCTCGACCTGAATTTGGTCCAGGCTGGGCACCACGCCCGCAGACCCTTGTATATTGCTCATGGAGATCCTGCTAGAAAGCTATAATTTATAGGTAGTTTAGAAAGACTGCCCTGTCTTCGAATCAGGGTAAACCCCAGCGAGGTATGCACATGGACCATCGAAACCTGATCGCCATCGACATTCACACCCACGCCGAAGTCAGTTGCTGGAACCCCTTCGACAACTACGGCGAGGAATACGACCGCGCCGCGGACAAATACTTCAAGAATTCACGGCGCCCGACGATTGCCGAGACGGTGGCCTACTACCGCGAACGCAAGATCGGCCTGGTGATGTTCACCGTCGACAGCGAGTCCAAGCTGGGCCGCCGGCGCATCCCCAATGAAGAGATCGCTCAGGCTGCGCACGATAACAGTGACATGATGATCGCCTTTGGCAGCATAGACCCGCACAAAGGCAAGATGGGTGCGCGCGAGGCCGAGCGGCTGATCAAGGAAGAGGGCGTGCGCGGCTTTAAGTTCCATCCGACGGTGCAGGGCTACCACCCCTACGACAAGATGGCCTGGCCGATCTACGAGGTGATCGCCGCGCACAAGCTGCCGGCGATTTTTCATACCGGACACAGCGGCATCGGTTCGGGCATGCGCTGCGGCGGCGGCCTGCGGCTGGAGTATTCCAACCCCATGCACCTGGACGACGTGGCGATTGACTTCCCGGACATGCAGATCGTCATGGCCCACCCGAGCTTTCCCTGGCAGGACGAGGCCCTGTCGGTGGCCACCCACAAGCCTAACGTCTGGATCGACCTCTCAGGCTGGAGCCCCAAGTACTTTCCCAAGCAGTTGGTGCAATACGCCAACACCCTGCTCAAAGACCGCGTACTCTTTGGCAGCGACTACCCGCTCATCACCCCCGAGCGCTGGATGAAAGACTTTGAAGAGGCCGGCTTCAAGCCCGAAGTGATGCCCGGCATCCTCAAGGACAACGCGGTGCGCCTGCTCGGGCTGACTTAAGCCCGGGGCCCTCTTACTCCCTCTCCCTTTGGGAGAGGGTGGGGGTGAGGGCATGGGCATTCATGACACGACAGCGCTGATTCAGAGCGATTCAGCGTGGCCGCTGCACTGACCCTAAGCCTTCCCCAAAAGTCGAGAGGCAGTTCAAGCCGTCCCCGGTGGCGCCCTGCGTTTGTACTCGCTGACAATTTGTGGCTCTAGGTCGGCTGAAAAAGCCACCTCTGGCGGATCGTCGCTGGCACGGATCTGCACCTCTGAGAGCGCTTGCCCTTTGGAGATAGCCATCAGCGCCACCTGCCGGGCCGAATACGGGCCGGTCGCGCCCCGGTCGGTCAGCACGAGGAACAGAGACTGTGTGGGCAGCACGCTGGGCCCGCGCCCTGCGCCGGCGGATACCTGGCGTAAGCCTTGCGGGCTACGGCGTGTCAGGTCGCCCATGCCGCCACTCATGACCAAAGGCCCATTGCCAACAGCCATGCCCTTGCCCATGCCTTCCAGCGCAGCGCGTTGACCCTGCATCAGGTTAAAGGTCTCAAATCCTTCCTGCGTGGCAATGCGGCTGCCCTTTTCCTGCAAGACCAGGTTGGCCTCCTGCTTGCCAAAATCGCGCAGCAACTGCAGGCTGGCCTCGTCCAGGCTCAAGGTCAGGTCGAATATCCGACCCAGACCCAGGCCCAAAGGCGTGAACTCGAGGGTGGCCAGGTTGGCAATTTCCTGGGCAATGGCCTCCGAATCGATGTTGGAGACCACGTTGAGCACCGGCGCACGTTGCGCGCGCAGGCCCACTGCCTTGCGAAAGAAATTGAGCATGCGCCCGTTGATGACCTCGCGCACTGCCTCGCCCGAGTAGGCGTTTTGTCCGCCCAGTTGGGTAATCAGTTGGCCGGGTTCGACCACCCGCACCGTGTAAGACAGGCTGCCGTCAATTTCGACCAGGTTGGCTGAGTTGAGGTCCTTGTATTGCCCCAGGCGATGGCCAGGAAGGCTAAGGCTGCACTCATACAGGCTGACAAAGAAAAGCTCACAGATGAAGTGATTCGCATCGGTGAATTTATCGATGAGAAAGTGGCCCAGGAAGGGCAGGTTGGCCGTGTCCAGCAGTTCGGTGCCGGCATCGACGCGGGCCACCAGCTTGCCCTCGCGGAAAAAGAGAGCGCATTCGTCACTGCGCACGGTCAGCTTTGCGCCGCGCGGGATGGACTGATCCGGGTGCTTGTAGATCAACTGGCCCGCAGCTTGTTCGGGACGGGCGATGTATAGCGACTTGGTTTCGTCCCGCACCCCCTGAAGGGTGACGATGCTCTTGATGCGGTCGAAGATCATGGTGGTCCTAGATACCGCCCTGTCCCGGAGTCTCATACTCGCGGCGGTCGGATTTATTGGGAAGCGGGCTCACACGGCGGGTCGTGAGGATGGGAATGAGCAGGGTCAGGAAAAGGCCCAAACAGCTCAGGCCGATGAAGACCTTAGGCAGGTCAGCCAGTTTGGTGATGACCGCCTCTCCCCAAATCCACTGAAACAAGGCCACCTTGTGAAACAGGCTGGCAGTGACTGCCAAGGTGTAGGCGCAGGCGATGAGGTTCAGGCCAAAAGTCACTGCACCATAGGTATAAGCATCGCCGCCGAAGAGCCTGAAGACCCACTGATTCCAGATCACCACCAGCAGATGCAGGGTGACCAGTCCAAATACGAATTGGTTGGCCGAGTTGGCCAAAATATCTGGCCCGCCGAAGATCAGCCAGGCCAGTGCGGGCAGTACGATAGAAAGCACAATTTTGGTCATGTCGGGCCCTTCACAAGCAAACCGTCTCGAGCGCCCAGGCTTCTTGCTCGGTCAGTGACTGCGTCACCGACATCATGATCTGCCTGCGCTTTTGCGGATGGTAGTGCTCATATTCGAAGCCGCATTTGAGCATACGCGTGACAGCCTCGATGGCCGATGCAATGAGGGAAATATCTCCGATGCGCCCACCGATGGACAGAACCCATTTGTGTAGCGACTCGGCATGCCATTCTTCGAGTGCCGCGTTGGGTGTGGCCGGCGATTCAACCCAGTCCGACAACTCGTTCAGGATCGAATAGTCGGGGTACTGGACTTCAGGGCGATGGATTAAATTGAAAAGATGGCCCTGCGAGCGAATAGCGGGGTAGTAGCGGATGTCGCTGGCAATGATCTGCCCCTGGGCCGTCTCGAAGGGCATCATGCGCGGGCGGTTCAGGCTCTCACCCAAGGCGTGGATCATCATGCAGCTGCCTTCAAAGCTCACATCGCGGGCGGCATAGCCGCCCACCGAAGACATGCGCAGGGTGAGCGACTCCTCAATGATGCAGGTACCGAGCACCAAGGTGTTTTCAAGCGTGCAGTTGACCGCCCTGATGCTGCCAAAGACGACCGCATTTTTAAGGGAAATATTCTGGTTGGCCGCGATATCGCCCTTAATGATCAGGCCAGCGCTTTTGACACTGTCGAACTGCCCGGACAGCGCTGACGTTTCGTCCACATGGCAATTCAAAGACCCGTTGACGGTCAGACCCGAAAACAACTGAATCTTCTGGCCCTGGTGATTGATTTTGAGGTCGCCCCGGGCCACTACCGGCCCATGGATGGACACCTGTCCGCGCAGTTCGACCGAGCGCCCATACAGCGCGCCTTCAATTCGGACCAGATTCTTGCTGCCGTCGACCAGTACGGGAAAGATCGTGTCCTTCTCGCTGGTGGGGAAAACGCTGCCGGCGACACTTGCGCTGACAACGATGTTGCTGCCTTGTTGCTGCACTGCCATTTCAGGTCTCCACCACGTTGAGTTTGTCGGCGCCCAGAAAGTCTTGGAAGAGGGTCAGCGCTTCGCGGGAGATCAGACCCTGCTCGAGCAGAGCTTGGGCAGCCTGGCTCAGTTCATCGCGTTCGGCCTGGCTGGCAGACCTCGACGGTTGGCGATCGAGCACCAGCGCAATCTTCTGATGCATGGCCGGCGAATCGAAGTGAGACAAGCTGGTGTCGCAAAGTGTCAGTGAAACGGCCGCATTTGCGTTGACCGCTTGGGCCTGCAGACCTGCCAAAACACTGGACTGCACCGCCGAGCGGGTGACCAGAGCCTCCACCATCACGGGCTCCGGGCCGGCCCCTGGTGAGCTCTGGCCCAGGCTGTAGGCCCTGAGGACGCCTTCAAGCTCAGCAATCGAGTTGACCACCTCGTCGAGGCGGCTCGCCTTGAGCATGGTCAGTGTCTCGTCAAGGTTCTGCGATCGCAGCTCGAGGCGCTTGAGGTCCATCTCTATGGGCAGGGCGTGAGCCGTTTCGTAGGGAACGCGCGCCGCCTTTTCGGCCGGCGCGATGTCTTCCATGCGGATCTGAAAGATGTGCTCCCCGATGGTGTGGATCTTGTTTTGATACTCGTCGTGGATCTTGGCGAATTTGAGGTTGTACAGCTCCCGGTTGATGCCGGCCGCTTCGATCGATTTCTCAAAACGCACCTTGATGTCGGCACCAAAGGCGTCGAGCTTGCTGCGCAGCGAGGTTGATTCTGCAACCTTTTTACCAATCTCAATCTGCAATGCCGACTCGGTCTGCAGCTCGATCCGGCCGCGCGTTTCCTTGAAGTCACTTTCAATCTGGTTCTTGGTGCGCTCGACCATGAGTGTGGTGGCTGCAACGCCACCGATGAAAGCTTGCGTCTGCCGGTCGATGGCATGAACGATCATTTCGCCAATTTGTCTCATTTCTTCCTCCAACCTGCGAATTTCTCGATCGACGTGATTGCGCAGATCGTGCAAACCAACTTCAAGCAGTTTTACATCCTGGCGCAGTGGTGCCAGGCGACGGTCGATGGCATTATTGACATCGGATAGGGATACACCAGCGGGTGCATTCGACATGCTCGGCTCCTTGTGTGGGGTATCAATGACCCATCAATCGCGGAGCGTCGTGCGCTTCGTAACTCAACAAGACGGCAGGGTCTTTGACCATATCAATCGGATCGGCAGCAGTGCCTCTGCCCTCGGCCTGCGCGTGTGGTAAGGCCGAAAGGGTGGTTTCATACCGGTCACTCACGCTCAGCGGCGAATCCTGGATCACCAGGCTGGCCAGGCGCTCATCGCTGAGTTGCTGCATGGATCGGTCGCTCAGTAAGCCCAATTTATGCAGGCCATCTCTGAAGCTGACGATCTCCGCATGCTTGGACTTCAGGTCGGCTTCGATCAAATAGATGTTCTCCCGGTTGCCTCGCATATCGCTGCGAAACTGGTTGCCGATTTCAATGAGCTTTTCCGACTCCTTCTCGCTCATGCGGATCATTGATTCGTTGGTTCTAAAGAGCTCTGACTTGCGGAAGTCGGCCTTCTCGGTCCACAGATGCTCCCACAAGGGGATCATCAAATCATGGTGGGTCTTGATCACCGAGCCGTACTTGAGGACATCGGGTGTGCGGTAGACATAGGGGTTAAGGTCCGAGGACCACTCGTCATTTTCCGGGTCGTAAAAGAGCTGCGCCTCAGCCGAAAAGTTAAGCACCGGGTAGCTGGCTCCGGTGAGAATTTTGTTGAGCACAGAACGAAACTGCTTGGCGTATTCCTGCGCCTGGTGCTGGGCATGTTTGTTGGCCAGCGCTTGCTTGCCACCATCACCGTCGTCGTAGGCTTGGCCCATTTGAGCAAAGTCGCCAATGGCCTGGTGGATGGCGGTGAGCTGCTTAATCAGTTCGGGCTTCTTGCCGATACGTACCCGTATGACCTCGTCACTTTGCAGGCGGTCGAGGAGTTCATGGACGTCCAGGAGGTGGGCCTGAGCGATATCGATGCCCAGCAGGTCTTGTATGTACTGGGGCGCGAGGATCGTGCGCGGGCAGAAAAATTTCCGATTGCACCAACTGGCCCGGTTCAAGACCTGGGCCAGGCTGTCGTGGATGGTATTGACAGAATGCATACGGGCCGAGGCGTAGCGGTTACAGATCGCTTCCAGCTGCTCGTAAATATGGCGCAGGCTCTCAACGAGGGCGACGCCGCGCAATCGGTGTGCGGCGAGTGCGTCAGTGAAAATCTGCACCGCCTGCTCATCGCTAGCGGTGGCCAAAGTCACCGGCTTCTTGAGTTGCCCCTCTGTGACCTGTCTGGCCAGCAGGCGCTGGACCAGCAGGCTGCTCCTGGGGACCAGTGGCAGTGCCAGATTCACGTCCTTGAGCTTGCCCAGATTGCCCGTAAAGTCGCCCACCAGAGCCTGTAAGGACTGCTCCTCGCCATAGAGCTGATTGAGCGGGTCGTCAATCTCCGACGCCTGTCCCGGAGACAGCAAGGGCGGAATGGCGCCGAGCCCCTCCATCTTTCGTTCAACCTCGGCGACACCGTCTACTAAATCGGATACATCCAGGGTCTTGAGGCTGGCATCCCCATGCGCGCCGGCCTCGTCGATCAACACCTGGCTGCCAGCCAGATTACGTAGCTGAGTTTGAAATTGAACCTCGGACAGTTCGATCTCGGGAAAGCTATCCGGTCGGCTTGCGACTTCGGCCTCGATTCGCGCAAGACGATCCTTGCCGGCCTGCAGGCGGCTACTCATATCGGCGAGCTCACCCTCTACAGTGCTGCGTTCTTGTGTGAAATCTGCCAACGCCTTTTTGCTCTTGGGCAGTTTGATGGCGGGCCAGATGGCCGCTAGCGCCAGAATCAGCGCGTATTTAGAAAAATACACAAGCAGCAGGCCGACCAAAACGGCGCCAATTGCAATGGCTTTGCTCTTCTTGATGTCTGACTGCTTCAGTTCAATCTGCCCGGACACCAATGCCAGTCTTTGCTTGAGCTGGTCGACCTTGGGTGCGAGGGTCTGGACATCCAGCGCCACGCTGGCGCGCTCCTGCCGCAGGTCCTCACCTTGCCGCCACCCTGCCAATGAGGGCATCAGATGCGCGATCAAGGCCAGAACTTTGGCCTGAGCCAGAGACTGGACATTTTCGACAGGGCGGACCAGACTCAATGTGGACATATAGTCACCTTGTGTTTCAATTGGTTATCATTTGAGTCTAGCGGACTATTTCTACGGTCTTAAAAATATATTTGTGCTTTTTGACGCATCCTGGCGTCGCGACGTTCGGCGGGCAGTGTGGCATGCCCATCGCGCCGAGGGTGATGGCCCGCACGGCTTGATGCGGGCTGGTGGCTTGGGACGCGCGCTACGGGTGTCATGCCCCCGCTGCGTCAAGGCTTAGCAGCCCCCCATGCTCAGGCTGCTTCGTCGAAGGGCAGGCCTACAAAGTTTTCAGCGTAGGTCAGCGCGCCGGTGGGGTCGGTGGTCATGTACCTGAGCCGCTCTCTTTGGGCGCGCCAGTTGAATTCGCTGGTGTTCGGAAAGCGGTGCAGCAGGGTGCACATATCGGCTGAGAAGCGCTGGACCTGCCAGACGCGCTTGAGCGCAGTTTCCGAGTAGCGATCGAGCGGTCCGCGGTCGCCGCGCTGGTAAAAGGCGCTAAATGCTGGCGCCAGGATGCTGATGTCGGCCAGCGCCGAATTGAGGCCTTTGGCGCCTGTGGGCGGCACGATATGGGCCGCGTCCCCGGCCATGAACAGCTGTCCGTACTGCATGGGCTCGATGACGAAGTTCTTCATCGCGGTCACGCTCTTTTGGGTGATGCGCCCTTCGATCAGGGCCGGGCGGTCCGGCACGTCCATGCGGGTGTGCAACTCGCTCCAGACCCGGTCGTCCGACCAGTTGTCGGGCTTGTCGTCAACCGGGCATTGCAGGTAGAGCCGGCTGATCTCGGGGGCCCGGAAGCTGCTCATCGCAAAGCCGCGCTCGTGGCAGCTGTAGGCCACTTCCAGCGAGGGCGGGGCTACCTCGGCCAGTATGCCCAGCCATGCAAACGGGTAGTTCTCTTCGTAGACCTTGAGCACGCCTTCTGGGATGGCCTGTTTGCAAGGGCCGTGGTAGCCGTCGCAGCCGGCAATGAAGTCGCAGCTGAGCTCGTGCTCCTGGCCATCTTTGAGGAAGTACACCCGGGGCTGTTTGGTGTCAATGCCGGTGATGCGGGTCACCGGGGTGTCGAACAGGATCTCTTGCCCGGCCTGGGCATGGGCCTGGAGCAGATCGCTCACGATCTCATACTGGGGATAGATGGTGAAGCAGCGCTGCGTCATGCCCGCAAAATCAACCCGGTGACCCTGTCCGTCAAAACGGAAGTCGGTCTGCTCGACGATCAGCCCGATGTCTTTGAGGCGCTGGCCCAGCCCCACCCGCTCCAGCAGCGAGACCGAACCGTGTTCCAGGCCGCCGGCCCGCATGCGGGTGCCCACATGGTCGCGGTTGCCCCGCTCCAAGACCACCGAGGAGATTCCGGCCAGCCGCAGCATGTGCGAGAGCAGGAGCCCAGCCGGTCCGGCGCCAACAATGGCCACTTGTGTGTGCATGAGCTTCAGTCCAGCTTGGCGCCAGAATCTTTGACCACTTTGCTCCAGCGGGCCAGTTCGATCTGGATGTAGGCCCGAAATTGGTCCGGGGTGTCGCCGATCGGCACCGAACCGATTTCTTGCATGCGGGCCTGGAAGGCGGGCTCGCGGACAATTTTCTGGGTGGCTGCGGCCAGGCGGCTGATGATCTCAGGCGGGGTTTTGGCTGGCGCCACCAGGCCGTTCCAGGGGCCCGACTCATAGCCGGTCAGCCCCAGCTCTGCGAGGGTAGGAACGTCGGGCAAAGGGGCTTGCCGGGTAGCACTGGTCACCGCCAAGCCGCGCAGACGGCCAGAGCGGATGTGCGGCAGCGCGTCGTACATATTGTTGAAGGAAATCGGGATCTCGCCGCTGATCGAGGCCACCGCCAGCGGCGCGCCGCCCTTGAAGGGCACATGGATCATGTTGACCCCGGCCATGGACTTGAACAACTCGCCCGACATATGGGTGGTGCTGGCCACTCCGCCCGAGCCGAAGGCGTACTTGCCGGGCTCTTTCTTGAGCAAGGCAATCAACTCGGGCACCGTCTTGGCTGGGAAGGAGGCATGGACCAGCAGCACTTGCGCGTTGCTGGCTACATTGCTGATCGGCGCCAGGTCACGCAGCGCGTCGTAGGGAATCTTGGCCATCATTGCCGGCATCACCGTATGCGGCCCAGTGGAGGACATCAGCAAGGTATAGCCATCGGGCGGCGCCTTGGCCACAAAGTCGGTGGCAATCACGCCACCGCCGCCGGCCTTGTTTTCTACCACCACGCTTTGGCCCAGGAGCTCTTGCAAGCGTGTGGCCGTCATCCGTGCTACTGCATCGGTATTGCCACCGGCCGGGAAGGGCACCACGATTTTGATCGGCCGATTGGGCCAGTCCTGTGCCAAAGCCGCTCCACCCAGGGCCGATGTGATGGCACAGACCAGTAGAGCCGTCCATTTTGAAAAAGTCATGAGGCAGTCCTTCCTTCCTTTGCTTTGAGCGTGTCCGCTCTGTTGAGCCGGTTTGATTATTGGGCAAATCCTGGCGTCCCAAGACCCATCGTGGCGAGGGTTTTCCTGGGTCTTTGACTCACGCGCTTTCCCAGTGCTCCAGCATGCGCTTGCGCATGGCGGCGTCGGGGATGTCCCGCCCGTGACTTTTTGGGGTCACTCCACGCCGGGCGCTAAGCCAGAACGCTGCTGAACCCCGAATAATTGCCACGTATGAGTAGCACCCCCATCCTTCACCACTTCGAGGCCTCGCCCTTCGCCGAGAAAATCCGTGCCGTCCTGGGCTTCAAACGCATGGCCTGGCGCTCGGTGCTCATTCCCATGGCCATGCCCAAGCCGGATGTGGTTGCGCTGACCGGCGGCTACCGCAGAACGCCCATCCTGCAGATGGGTGCCGATATTTATTGCGACACGGCTTTGATCGCCAAGCTGCTCAATGGGCTGCAGGCTGAGCCCAGCTTGCTGCCTGCCGCATCGCCCATGGCCACCTTGGTGGCCGCTTGGGCCGACAGCACGCTGTTTTGGCAGGCGATCATGAACACCCAGTCGCCTTCAGCGCGCGCGCTCATCTTCCAGGGCCTGAGCCCCGAGGCGATGCAGCAGGTGCGCGATGACCGCGCGGCCTTTACCAGCGGCCTCAAGCGCCCGAGTGCGACAGATGCGGCAGCCCAGTTTCAGGCCGCGCTGCGCAGCTTTGAACAGGCGCTAAGCCAGCACCCCTGGCTGATGGGCCCGGCGGCCTCGATCGCCGATTTCTCGGTCTACCACTGCCTGTGGTTCATCACCCGCGGCGGCATGGCCGATGCCCTGCTCGGCCCCTGGCCGGCGGTACGCGCCTGGTATGCCCGCATCGCAGCGCTCGGCCATGGCATGCGCACCGAGATCAGCAGCACCGAGGCCATCGCTCTTGCTGCTTGCGCTGGCGGCCATGCGGCCGTGCAGGTGGCGCCGGGCCTGGGCTTTGCAGCCGGCGACACGGTCAAGGTGGCCGCCACCGACTATGGCACCGAAGGGGTAACCGGCACCCTGGTGGGGCTGAGCGTGGACAGCATCACTGTGGCCCGGCAAGACGCGCGCGCCGGTAGCTTGCATGTGCATTTCCCGCGCATGGGCTTTGATTTAAGCCAGGCGGGCTGAACGCGGCGGACCTAGATCACCCCCAGCTTTTTGAGCTGCGCAAGGTCCTCTGGAGAGAGGCCGAACTCCCCGTAAACCTGTTCGTTGTGCTCGCCCAGCTTGGGGCCGCTGCGTGGCGTGACGGCTTGATGGTTGGAAAAGCGCGGCACGACACAGGGCGCCGCGACATGGCCCAGGTCGGGATCGGGCAAGTCGATGATGGCCTGGCGTGCCTGCACGTGGGGGTCCTGCACGATGTCCTCAATGGTGTAGACCTTGCTGTGAGGCACGTCGTGGTGCGTCAGGATGGCCTGTATATCGGCCAGCGCAAGACTGCGGCACCAGTCAGCCACGACGGTATCGACCTCGTCTCGGTGCTCCATGCGCGCGGCCGGGGTGGCGAGCCTGTCGCCTTCGAGCAGGTCGGCGCGGCCCATGGCTTCGAAGATGCGCCGGTAGGTCACCCCGCTGGTCCCCACGATGGTTAGCCAGTGACCATCCTGCGTGGCAAATATATTGGACAGCGCTGCATAGGTGGCCCGAGCTCCGGTCCGCTCGCGGACAAAGCCCTGATGCTGGTACTCCACCGCCAGGGGGTCGAGCATGCGCATCAGCGCCTCAGTGGCCGACAGGTCGATCTCGCAGCCTCTGGGTTTGCCTGCTTCGCTGTGGGCCCGCCCAGCCAATGCCGAAGCGATCGAAAACGCGCCGAACAGACCTGACACCACATCGCCCAAGGGGTAGTTCATGTGTTGCGGCGAACGCCCGGCCTCCCCCGTCAGGTGAGCGAAGCCGCTCATGGCCTCGAAGATGCGCGCAAAGCCGGGGCGCCTTGCGTTGGGACCGGTCTGGCCAAAGCCCGTCAGACGCAGCACGATCAGGTCCGGGTTGTGGGCATGCAGCGTGGCCAGGTCGAGCCCCCAGCGATCCAGTGTCCCGGTTCGGAAGTTCTCCACCAGCACATCGAAATGGGGGAGCATTTTGAGCAGCAGCGCCTTGCCCTCAGGCTTGCGGACGTCCAAGGTGATGCCGCGCTTGCCGCGGTTGGTCACCTTCCAGAACAAGGGGTGCTCGCCCATGACTGGCAGCATATAGCGCAGGGTATCGCTGCCATCGGGCAACTCGAGCTTTGTGACCTCTGCGCCCATATCGCCGCACAGGGTTGCGGCGAAGGGTGCAGCCACCACCGTGGCCATGTCCAGAATGCGTATGCCCTGCAGCGGCCCGCTGGAAACTACGGGCCTTTCGGCTTGCGCCATCACTCGGCCTTGATGTTGTTGTCTTTGACGATCTTGGTCCAAGTCGCAATTTGGTCGCGCAGGTAGATGCCGAACTGTTCGGGCGTGTTGGCGACCACCTGGTAGCCCATCTCGTCGAGTTGCTTGCGTGTGGCCGGATTGCTGATGGCCTTTTTCATGGCAGCATGCACCTTGGCAATCACGGCAGGCGGTGTCTTGGCAGGCAGCATGAGGCCGAAGGTGGCCGACGCTTCCAAGCCCGGAAAGCCCGCCTCAGCCATTGTCGGTACGTCGGGCAACAGCGGCGAGCGCTCGCTGGCCAAAATGGCCAGTGCGCGTACCTTGCCCGCCTTGACCTGCGCGCCCGACGGAATGATCGCGTCGATGGCCACAGGGAGCTGGCCTCCCATCAAATCGGCCAGAGCGGGCGCGCTGCCTTTGTAGGGGATGTGCAGCATGTCGATGCCGATGCGCGCTTTCAACAGCTCCCCGGCCAGGTGGGCAATGCTGCCCGGGCCCGCGCTGGCGTAACTCAGGCCGCCTTTTTGCGCCTTGCTCAAGGCCACCAACTCCTTGACGTTTTTGGCGTTCACCGAAGACCCGACCAAGAGCAGCCCTGGGTTGTTGACCAGCAGCGACACCGGCGCCAAGTCTTTTAAGGGGTCGTAGGGCGTCTTGATCCCCAAGGCGGTGTTGAGATAGATCGGCGCGCCTACGGCGAGCAGTTGGTGCCCATCAGGCTCGGCGCGCACAACGGCTTCAGTGGCGGTCATGGTGCCCGCGCCGGGCCGGTTTTCGACCACGATGGGCTGGCCCAATGCCTCGCCCATGCCTGGGGCAATGGCCCGCATGACCAAATCGGTGCCGCCGCCCGCTGCGTAGGGCACGATCAGGCGGATCGGCTTGGTCGGAAAGTTATCGGCCTGCCCAAAGACAGTCCCGGTCAGACCGATCCCGAGGGTCACAAGGCAGGTAAGCTGGCGGATGCGCATGAATGGCATGAGAGTGTCTCCTGGATTAAGTGGGCGAGAGGGTGGATGCAAGCAAGCATGGGGTTGGAGTTCAGCGCCGACCTGTGGTGGTCTGCAGCAATCGCACGAGATTGAGCATGCGTGGCGCGATCTGCGACTCCAGGGCGTCGGCCTGCAGGTGGAACTGGGCCACTGCGCAATTCATGATGATCAGTTCATCGTCGGCCATAGGGCCCAAAGGCACCGAGATGGCCACGATTCCGGCGCTGGGCGTCGGCACGATGCAAAAGCCCTTGGCCAGAAAGTGTTTCCGGGAAGCGGCCAGGCGGCGGCGCAGTGCCGGCCATTGCGCCGGGTCGCGCGCCTCGAGCAATTGATGCATCTGGGCGCGCTCTGCCTCGCTGGTCGCGCTGTAGTAGGTGTGGCCCAAAGAGGTGTCTTCGAACTGCCGGGTGGCGCCCACATCGGGCCGGGCCGAAGGCGCGCTTTTGTCGACGCAGGTTTCAATCAGGACCAGCTGGTCACCGCCGCGCATGGCCAGCGAGACCGCACCGCGCGCGAAATCGGCCAACTCCTGCATATGTGGCCTTGCGAGCTGACGCACGCCGAGCTGGCACAGCAAGGGGTAGCCAAAGGACAGCACGGGTGCGGCCAGCCGGTAGCGTGCGGTCGGCTCGTGGTATTTGAGGTACCCCAGCAGCGCCAGCGTGCGCGTCAGGCGCACCACCGTCGGCCGGCCGATTCCTGTGCGCTCGGCAATCTCCCGGTTGCCCAGCGCTGGCGATGCCGGGTCGAATGCGCGCAGAACCTCCAGGCCTTTGGCCAGGGTGTAAGCGAACTGCGGATCCTTTTCGCTGGCGGCAAGGGGTGGGCGCGACATGGCTTGAAATTATCCGAAGCCTTTGACTGATGGTCAATCGGAAAATACAATATTCAATCGAATTGACCGATAGTTCGTCAAGTGTTGAGGCTGTAATTGGGGCTGTTGCTGCGGCCCTCTTCGTCCGAGTTGTTCCAGTGGGCAGACGCTGCCCTGTCCCGCCTCACCCCATGGAGTTAGTCCTATGTCATTGAGTGATCGCCTGCAAACCCGCCTGAGCAAACGTCTGGGTATTGCGCAGCCCGTGTTTGGCTTTACCCATGACCCCGCCGTTGTGGCCGCCATTTGCCATGCAGGCGGATTCGGGGTTTTTGGCGCAACCCGCCACACCCCCGAGGAGATCGAGCACGAACTGGCCTGGATCCGGCAGCAGGTCGGCCATCGTCCCTTTGGGGTCAACCTTGTCTTGCCCACCGGCATGCCCGAAACCAATGACCGCGCCGCCATCGAGGCTCAGTTGCCCGAGGCGCACAGAGCTTTCGTGCGTGATATCGAGCAGAAATACAAGGTACCGCCCGCCACACGCGCAGGCATGCGCTCGCGTTTTGTCCGCTCCGAGGAGGTCGCGCAGCGGCAGCTCGAGGTGATCATGCGCTCGGACGTCAACCTCCTGGCCTGCGGCATCGGCTCGCCGACCGATGTGATTGAGCGCGCCAAGGCCTCAGGCAAACTGGTGCTGGCCTTGGTGGGCTCGCCCAAGCACGCGCGCAACGCGCTGGCCAAGCCCATCGATATCTTGGTGGCCCAGGGCTACGATGCCGGCGCGCACACGGGAACGATCGGAACGTTTTCTCTGGTACCGCAGATCGTTGACCTGGCCGGCGACGTTCCCGTCCTGGCAGCCGGTGGTGTCGCCACCGGTCGTCATCTATTGGCCGCACTGGCCATGGGCGCTCAGGGGGTCTGGATGGGTACGGCCTGGCTCACCACCTCCGAGTACCGAATGCATGAGGCGCTGCGCCAGAAGCTGCTGGCCGCCGGCAGCGACGATACCGTCATCTCACGCGCGGACAGTGGCAAAACGCTGCGGCAAATCCGCTCGGCCTGGTCGGAGGAGTGGGCCGCTCCCGATGCGCCCAAGCCTTTGAAAATGCCGCTGCAGGACATTCTGGTCGGTGACCTGCTGGGCGCTATTGACGAGCACGAGGTGGTCCCCCTCATGCATCACCCGGCCGGGCAGAGCATCGCTTACTTCAACGAGGTTCGCAGCGTGGCTGAAGTGATGCGCGGCATTGTGGACGAAGCTTGCGCCGGCCTGGAGCATCTGGGCTTTGATTGAAGCCAGACGGGCTCAATGAGGCCGGCTGAACGAGCCGGCTTGCGCAAGTCGGGCTTAAAACCGCTCGCCAGCCGGCAGATAGCGCCACTGGCCCAGCGGCAGCGCGCCCATGGCAATGCGCCCGATGCGGATGCGCCGCAGCGCTTGCAGCTCTAGGCCCACCTGGGCGCACATCCATTCGATGGCGTCGGGCGCGATGCCTTTGACCGCAAAGCGCAGGCGGGTTTCGCTCTGCCAGCTGACCTTGGCCGGCGGCAGCGGCCTGCCAAAGCGCTGCAGGCCGTGGCACAGGCGCGCCAGGCCGTCGGGCGCAATCTGGCCTTGCACCTCGGCGATCAGCTCCTGTTCGATGAAAGCCGCGTCTTCGGTGAGCTTGCGCAGCACCCGCGCATCCTGGCTGAACACACACAGCCCGCTGGCCGGCCTGGGCAGCGCCAGCAGCATCTGCAGCCCAATCTGATGGGTTTTGTTCGGGCGTATGCCCGAGGGGTCGTCCTTCAAGCGCTGGGCAGGGCTCAGGAGCTCGGTCGTCGCAGGAATGCCCGCCGGCTTGTGTACCAGGTAGGTGGCGGAGACGGGCGGTTGCAGCCGCGCCTTGGGGTCGATCGTCACCCGCTGGTTCTCGCTCACCCGCATTTGTGGCGCGTCGGCCAATTGCCCGTCGACCCGCACCCAGCCTTCGGTGATGTATTGCTCGGCCTCGCGGCGCGAGCAGGGCACGCGCGCGGCCACCAGCTTGGCCAGGCGCTGCCCTTCCTCGGGCGCCTGTGCCTGTGCAGTGCTTGGCTCCATGCTAGAGCTCGCTGTCCAAGAGCCGTGCCTTGACCGCGCGGCCCTTGATGCGCCCCTTGTTCAGGCGTTCGACCACAGCCGCCGCGATGCTGCGCTCCACCGCAACATAAGTGGCAAATTCGTTGATGTCGATCTTGCCCACCTGCTCGCGGGTGTAGCCCAGGTCGGCGGTCAGCGCGCCCAGCACATCGCCCGGACGAATTTTGTCCTTGCGCCCGGCCTGGATGTGGACGGTGGCCATGGCCGGCAGCAGCGTCCCGCCCGGCGCCGGCTTGAGTTCGGCCAGCGTCTGCCACACGGTGGGCTGGCCCTGCAATTGCTCGATGCGCCCGACCGCGCCCATCTCGTCGAGCGAGGCCAGGCTCAGTGCGAGTCCGCTTTGGCCGGCGCGGCCGGTGCGGCCTATGCGGTGCACATGCGCCTGCGGATCGGGCGAGATGTCCACATTGATCACTGCCGCCAGGCCCGCCACATCGAGCCCGCGCGCCGCCACATCGGTGGCCACCAGTACCGAACAGCTGCCATTGGCAAAGCGAATCAGCACCTGGTCGCGCTCGCGCTGCTCCAGATCACCGTGCAGGGCCAGGGCATCGAAGCCCTGGGCCTGCAACAGGCTCACCAACTCGCGGCAGCGAAGCTTGGTGTTGCAAAACGCCAGGGTGCTGGTGGGTCGAAAGTGTTGCAGCAGGTTTGCTGCAGCGGCCAGCCGCTGGTCTTCGCGCACCTCGTACCAGCGCTGCTCGATCTGCTCACTGCTGTGCTGGGCCTGCACCTTCACCGTGACCGGATCGCGCAGAAACTGCGCGGCCAGCCGGGCGATGCCCTCGGGGTAGGTGGCGGAAAACAGCAGGGTTTGGCGCTGGCTTGGGCATTGGCGGGCGATAGTGGCAATGTCGTCGGCAAAGCCCATGTCCAGCATGCGATCGGCCTCATCGAGCACCAAGGTGGCCAGGGTATCGAGGCTCAGGTGGCCGCGCTCGAGGTGATCCATCACCCGTCCGGGTGTGCCGACCACCACATGGGCGCCGTGCTCCAGGCTGGCGGTCTGCCCGCGCAGCGGCACCCCGCCCACCAGTGTGACCACCTTGATGTTGTCTTCGGCCCGCGCCAGCCTGCGGATCTCGGTGGTCACCTGGTCAGCCAGCTCGCGGGTAGGGCACAGCACCAGCGCCTGCACCGCAAACCGGCGGGTGTTCAGCTTGGCCAGCAGGGCCAGTGCAAAGGCCGCGGTCTTACCGCTGCCGGTCTTGGCCTGGGCAATCAGGTCGCGGCCTTGCAGCGCCGCCGGCAAACTGGCCGCCTGGATGGCGGTCATCTCCAGATAGCCCAGCCGGCGCAGGTTGTCCCGCGCAGCGGCAGAAAGGGTCAGGGCGTCGAAGCTGTTGGAGGCCGGCGTATCGGGGTTCATCCACCCATCTTACGCAGGAAGTGGGGGCGTCTGAGCCGGGTCGCTCGAGCACTCTCCACAAATCCAGCACAATAATTCCTTCTATCATTGCTTGGGAGGCTGGCATGCTGGATGCTTTCTTGACAAAAAAGCAGCTTCAGGTCCTGGCCCGCTGATCGCGCAAAGAGGTGACGCCATGAACATGACCGCCGAGCAGAACCTGCTCTCCAAGCTCAAAACGCTGTCGGCCCAGCAGGTGGCCGAAGTGGAAGATTTCGTGGAGTTCTTGGCCGCGAAGTCCAAGAAGCGCGCGGCACTGGATCGGCTGCTGGCTATCGCTCCGGCGCTGGCCGCCGCTGGGGCCGAGCCACCGACTGAGGACGAGATTGCAGCCGAGGTGCAGGCCGCTCGCAGCGAGCGTCGCGCACCCTAGGTTAGTCGCACGCTACGAGGGATTCGTGGTTCGGATCGTTCTTGACACCAACATCGTGTTGTCGGCCTTGCTCTGGCAGGGCACTCCCTACCATCTGCTGGCCGCCATCCGTGAGCAGCCCGGTGTTCAGCTCTACAGTAGCCCGGTGCTGCTCGACGAATTGGCTGACGTGCTTACCCGGGCCTCGGCGGCCAAGCGGCTGGCTTTGATCGGCAAGTCCGCCCGCGAGGTGCTGGCCGATTACGTCGACGTCATCCTGTTGGTTGAGCCTACCGATGTGCCACGCGTGGTGGCCGGGGATGGCGATGACGATCAGGTGATAGCTGCGGCCGTGGCCGCCCGCGCCGACCTCATCGTCTCGGGTGATCGACGGCATTTGCTGCCCATCGGCAGCCATCAGGGCATCGCTATCGTCGAGGCCTCTGAGGCTTTGCGGCGCCTAGCGGCCTGACGTACCGCGCTTGACACCCGGGCCTGGCGCTCACAGAATCCGCCGTATCCACTGTGCGAATCTGTAATCCGCACAGTGAATTAGCACAGGATACGGATGCCCTTAGAACTCAATTGCACGCCTGAACTGGGCCATTTGCGCTCCACCGTCCGTCGCTTCGTGCGCGACCGGCTTGAGCCCATCGCCCTGGCCATCGATGCCACTGGCCAGGTGCCGGACCATGCCATCGCCGAGATGCGGGGGCAGGGCTATCTGGGGATGCGCCTGCCGCCAGAGCAGGGTGGCGGCGGGTTTGATCTGTCGACCTATTGCCTGGTGATGGAGGAAGTGGCGCGCTCGCACCGGGTGTTCACCTTGATGATGGACGCCTCCAGCGGCTTGACACCGATTGCCATCTCCCGCTTTGGTACGCCGGCTCAGCAGGACAAGTACTTGCGCAAATTGGCCGACGGCAGCTGGATCGCGGCCTTCGGTTTGACGGAGCCGGGCGCGGGCTCCGACGCTGCGGCCATCCGCACGCTGGCGCAGCCCTGCGAGGGCGGTTGGCGCATCCATGGCGTCAAGCACTACATCAGCGGCGCCCATCGCGCGCAGGTGATCATGGTCATCGCCAGGACCGATCCTGCCAAGGGCGCCAAAGGGGGCATTACTGCCTTTCTGGTCGAGCGCGGCACGCCCGGCTTTCATGTGGACCGGGTCGACAAGACCATAGGCTCGGACCCCATTGAGTTGGCAGAGCTGCGCTTCGATGACTGCTTTGTTCCGCATGAAGCGGTGCTGGGGCAGGTGGGCCAGGGCTTTGCCATCGCGATGAGTTCACTCACCAGCGGGCGCATGGGCGTCTCCTCGGCCTGCATAGGCACGGCCGACCGTCTGCTGGAGCTGGCGGTCGAGCATGTCAAGGTTCGCAGCACCTTCGGCCAGCTGCTGGCCGATCGGCAGGCCATTCAGTGGATGTTGGCCGATTCGGCCACCGAGCTGGCGCACGCTCGCTCGCTGGCCTACGACACGCTGCGCCGCATCGACGCCGGGCAAGACCCCGGCCCCGCAACCAGCATGGTCAAGTTGTACTGCTCCGAGATGGCCGGCCGGGTGGCCGATCGCGCGGTGCAGATCTTCGGCGGCGCTGGCCTGATCCGCGGCGTGCCGGTCGAACGTTTTTACCGCGACGTGCGTCACTACCGCGTCGGTGAAGGATCGTCCGAGGTCCAGCGCATGCTGATCGCGCGCGACCTGCTCAAGTGAATTTCCGTCCCTTAGGAGTTGTCATGAAGTCTTTTGTCCCCCTGTTGCTCGCCGGTCTACTGTCTGCAGCCGTGTCTGTACAAGCCCAGGAGCCCTGGCCGAACAAGCCGGTGCTGGTGATCAACCCCTGGGCCTCGGGCGGGCCGGCCGAAGCCATCATTCGCCCGATCGCCGAGAAGCTGTCGCAGCGGCTGGGCCAGCAGTTCGTGGTCGAAAGCCGCGGCGGCGCCAACGGCACCATCGGTGCTGCAGCCGTCGCCCGCGCCCGGCCCGACGGCTATACCCTGCTGTTCTCGCATGTCGGGCCCATCGCCATCAGCCCGGTGCTGCCGCAAAAGCCACCGTACGACCCGATCAAGGACTTCGCGCCGATCACCCAGATCGCCTCCGGCCCCACGGTGCTGGTGGTACGGCCCGACTTCCCCGCCAAGACCCTGGTCGAGTACCTGGACTACGCGAAGAAGAATCCAGGCAAGGTGTCTTACGGATCGGTGGGCCCGGGCAGCACCACCCACCTGGCCGGTGCCACCATCGCCCACATGATCGGCACCGAGATGATTCACATCCCTTACAAAGGGTCGGCGCCGATCAACAACGACTTGCTGGGCGGCAATATCTCCTCGGCCTTCGTCAATGTGGCCGGCGTGATGAGCCTGATCCAGGGCGGCCAGCTGCGTCCATTGGCGGTCAGCACCACCAGCCGCGCCGCGCTGCTGCCCAATGTGCCGGCGGTTTCCGAGACCCTGCCTGGCTTTGAGGTCAACTCCTGGTATGGGCTGATGGCACCGGCCGGCACGCCACCGGCCATCGTCAACAAGCTGCACCAGGAGATCGTGCAGATCCTCAAGCTGCCCGACATCGCCGCACGCATGAAAGACAACGGACTCGACCCCGAGGGCACCACGCCCGAGCAGTACGCTGCCAAGATCCGCGGCGACCTGGTGCGTTGGGCCAATTCGGTCAAGGCGGCCGGAATCAAGGAATGACGCTTGAGCCGCCCGCTCGGGCGCGCATCCGCCGCGGTTTTGCCGATGTGGCCGAAGGCCAGGTGCACTACCGCGAGGCTGGGCAGTCGGCTCAGGGCGGCCTGCCGCTGTTGATGCTGCACGCCTCGCCGGGCTCGGCCAAGCTGCTGGAGCCGCTGATGGGCGAGCTGGGCCGCCGCCGCCGCGTGGTGGCCACCGACACCCTGGGCAATGGGGACTCCTCGCCGCCTGTGGGTGCCGCGCCGGACATCGGCTATTTCGCCGATGCGCATGTCCGCGCCTGTGACGCCCTGGGCCTGGAGCGCTTTGACCTGTACGGCAGCCATACCGGCGCCAGCATCGCTTGCGAGATCGCCATTGCGCATCCGGGCCGCGTCAACCGGCTGATCCTCGACGGCATCTCTCTCTACAGCGCGCAGGAGCGGGCCGACATGCTGGAGCACTACGCGCCAGACGTGGTGTTCGACCAGGAGGGCAGCCAGTTGCACCGCATCTGGAACTTTGTGCGCGACACCTACCTGTTTTGGCCCTGGTACCGGCGCGAGGCCGCCAACCGCCGCCATCTGGGCCTGCCCGGTGCGCACGATCTGCACGACAAGGTGGTCGAGGTGCTCAAAGCCGCCCGCACCTACCCCTTGCCCTACCGCGCGGCCATCGCTTATGACAAGGTGCCGCGCCTGCCCCTGGTGGCTGTGCCGACGCTGCTGGCTTGCGCCCGCACCGATATGTTCATGGCCTATTTTGAGCAGGCGCAGGCGCTGATGCCGCGCGCCAAGCCGCTGCTGACCGAAGGCGTCGGCTCCCCCGCCGCGCTGGCCGCTACGGCCGCGCAGTTCGAAGATTTTTTGCAGCAGCCGGTGACGGCGGCGCCATCCCCATGACACACGACATTCTGGCCATCGACGCGGTGGTCAACCTCTGGACCACCGAGGCCCATGCCATCCGGCCCCAGCGCGACGCCTTCTTCGGCGGCAAGATGAAAGTCAAGGACAACACGCTGCACGGCGTCTCGCTGGAAGAAAAGCTGCGGCGCATGGACGCCGCCGGCATTGAGCGCGCTTTCCTGATTGCCACCAAGGTTGGCCCGCTGATGCACAAGGCCAGTTACCACATCCCCTATGCGATGGTGGTCGACGCGGTCAAGCGCTACCCGGATCGCTTTTACGGCCTGGCCGGCCTGGACCCCACTGAGGGCATGGACGGCGTGCGGCAGCTCGAGCAGGCGGTGCGCGAGTACGGCTTTATTGGCGCGCACTTTTACCCGCACTGGTTTGAGCTGGCGCCCGACCATGCACGGTGGTATCCCTTTTATGCCAAGTGCGTCGAGCTCGATATTCCCGTGCAGTTGCAGGTGGGCCAGTCCATGATTTACGACCCTGCGCACCGGCTGCGCAGCGTGGGGCGGCCCATCACGCTCGATGCGGTGGCCTGCGATTTCCCGGAGCTCAAGCTGATTGGCATCCACGTCGGCATCCCTTGGACGGAGGAGATGATCGCCATGGCTTGGAAGCATCCCAATGTTTACATCGGCACCGACGCGCACGCGCCGGCCTACTGGCCGCCGGCCTTCCTGCAGTACATCAACACCTTCGGTCAAGACAAGGTGATTTTTGGCACCGACTTTCCGGTCTTGGACTTTGAGAAGACCCGCCAGCAGATTGAGGCGCTGCAACTGCGCCCGATTCCCAAGCGCAAGATGCTGCGCGACAACGTGCTGCGCGTCTACGGCCTGGATGAGCGGGGCAACAAGGTGGCGCGCCAATGACGACTGCCCGGCAGCCGCAGGCCAATCTGGCTGATCAGTTGTCCCTGCACGCGCGCCAGCGGCCCACCAAGCCGGCGCTGGTGTATGGCCAGCAGGTGCTGGACTACCGGACTTTGGAGTTGGCGGTGCGGCAAAGGGCAGCCCGCCTGCTGGACCTGGGCGTGCAACCCGGACAGATTGTGGGCATAGCGCTGCGCGACAGCATGGAGCATGTGCTCATGCTCTGGGCGGTGACGCGCGCGGGCGCGACCATCTTGCCGATGGACTGCCGCTGGACCGAATCGGAGCAGCAAAACCTGACCCGGCACTTCGAGGCGGCGGCAGTGATGGTGGAGCCGGGCGCCAGCATTGCAGGGGCGCGCTGCATCGAAGTGGGAGAGAGCTGGCAAGCGCAGGTCGCTGCCACCGATGCCGAGCGCGAGTTTGCCGACGGCGAACGCGGGCTCACGCTGTCCTTGTCGTCAGGCACCACCGGCCGGCCCAAGGGCCCGATGGCCACGCATCAAAAATTTTCTAATCGCTTCTGGACGCATTGGGTGGACCTGGGCTTTGGCAGCCGCGAGACCTACCTCAATGCCACGCCGCTGTATTTTGGCGGCGGCCGCGCCTTCACCATGTCCACCCTGTATGTGGGCGGCACCGTGGTGTTGTTCCCGCCCCCCTACGATCCCGCACAACTGGCTGTCGAGGTAGCGCGCAGCGAGGCCACCATCTTGTTCCTGGTGCCCACGCTGCTGCGCCGCCTGCTGGACGCCGATCCCGCGCCGCTGGCCCCGCTCAAGCGCCTGAAGACGCTGATCTCCTCTGGCTCTGCGCTCACCGGCTGGGAGCGTCGCCGCATCCGTGAAGACCTGTGCCCCAACTTCCTGGAGTACTACAGCTCCACTGAGGGCGGAGGCGTGTCGGTGCTGTCGGCTGACGACCAGCTGCAGCACGGGGAGTCGGTGGGGCGGCCGGTTTTTGGCGTGGAGGTGCAGGTGGTGGGCGATGACCATCACCCAGTGCCGGTGGGCCAGGTCGGCCGCATCCGCTACCGGGGCCCGGCCGTGGCCGATGGCTTCCACCTTGACCCTGAGGCTGGCAAGGACGCCTTTCGCGAGGGCTGGTTCTACCCCGGCGACCTGGGTAACTTTGACGACGAGGGCTTCCTCTTCCTCAAGGGCCGGGCCAAGGACATGATCATTCGCGGGGGCATCAACCTCTACCCGCAAGAGATCGAGACCGCGCTGCTCAACGAGGTCAGCGTGGCCGACGCCGCCGTTGTGGGCTGGCCCTCGCGTGAGTTCGACGAAGAGGTGGCCGCCTTTGTGGTGCTGCGCGAGCCGGTCGACCCCGCCGAACTCCTCGCCCTGTGCCGGCGGCGCCTGGCGCCCTACAAGGTACCGCGCCAGATCTTCGTGGTCGACGAACTGCCGCGCAATGCCGGCGGCAAGGTGCTCAAGCCCGATCTGGTCAAGCGGCTCGCGCCGCTCTGACTGTCCTGACATTCATCCACTTGCACGGGGGTATTTCATGTCATCTGCCATCACCATCTTCAAGCGCCTTGCCGGCGGCCTGATTGCGGCCACTCTGGCTCTGGGGGCCTGCACCGCGGCCCAGGCTCAAGCCTGGCCGTCCAAGCCCATCCGCCTGGTCGTTCCCTTCGGCCCCGGCGGTGGCAACGATCTGATCGCCCGCATGCTGCAGCAAAAGTTGTCTGAAGGCCTGGGTCAGCCTGTGGTGGTCGACAACCGTGCCGGTGGCAGTGGCGTGGTGGGCACCCAGTTTGTGCAGCGCGCGGCTCCGGACGGCTACACCATCGTCATCGGCGGCACACCCCTGACGGTGAACCAGACGCTGCAAAAAGACACCATGGTCTACGACGTGCTCAAGGACTTCACGCCCATTTCGCTGCTGGTGCTGCAGCCGAACGTGCTGCTGGTTCACCCTGGCGTGCAGGCTAAATCGGTCAAGGAACTGCTGGCCATGGCCAAGGCCCAGCCGGGCAAGCTCGACTACGGCACCGGCTCGATCGGCAGTGCACCGCACCTCTCGGGCGAGCTCATGAAGGTGATGGCGGGCGTCGATGTGGTGATGGTCCCCTACAACGGCGCCGCGCAGGCCATGAACGCGATTCTGGGCGGCCAGGTGACCATGCTGTTCGACCAGCCTGCCACCTCCATCCCCCACATCCGCGCCGGCAAGGTGCGCCCGCTGGCGGTGACGAGCGCGCAGCGCTCGCCGCAGCTGCCCGAGGTGCCGACCATGGCCGAGTCGGGCCTGCCGGGCTACGAGGTCAACTCCTGGTTCGGCATCTTGGCGCCGGCGGGCGTGCCGCGCGACATCGTCAACCGCCTCAGTTCGGAATTTGCCAAGGCGGTCAACTCGCCAGAGATCAAGGACAAGCTGCTGTCCCAGGGCTTCGCGGTGGTGGGCAGCGGCAGCGAGGAGATGGGCGTCTTCATGCGGCAGGATGTGGCCAATTTCAAGAAGATCATCGAGGCTGCCAAAATCACGGTGCCGCGCTGATGCGTGCCTGGGAACTGGGCGACCGCCGCGACGGCGCCATCACGCTGCGGCGTGTCGAGCGGGCTGACCTGAAGCCGGGGCCGGGCCAGGTGGTGATGAAGGTCCATGCCACCGGCTTGGGCGCGCGCGATGTGAACATCATGAAGACGCCCTGGACCGGGGACAAGCTCAAGCCCTGGCAGAACCCGCCCCCGCCGGACCGCATTCCCCTGCAGGACAGCGCGGGCGAAGTGCTGGCCCTGGGTGAAGGCGTTACGGGTGTGGCCTTGGGCGAGCGGGTGATTGCCACCCACTACCCGAAGTTCATCGACGGCGCCTGGGACTTTGAGACCATGGCGCTCGATGACTTCGGCGACTGCTTCGACGGCTTCCTGGCAGATCAGGCGCTGGTGCCGGCCGGCGCGCTGGTGCGCATTCCGGACTACCTGAGCTGGGAGCAGGCGTCGACGCTCCAAAGCTCAGGCCTGACGCCTTGGCGTGGCCTGGTGGATGAGGCCCGCACACGCGCCGGCGAGACGGTGCTGTGCCTGGGGACCGGCAACGTGTCAGTCTTCGGCGTGCAGATCGCGCGGATGCTGGGCGCCAAGGTCATCGTCACCTCCTCTGACGATGGCAAACTGGCCCGCTTGATGGCCATGGGTGCGCATGCTGGCATCAACTATAAGACCCATCCCGATTGGCATCAGGAGGTGATGGCGCTGACCGCAGGCCGCGGCGCCGACGTCATTCTCAACACGATAGGCCTGGCCGAACTCGAGCGCTGCTTGCTGGCCTGCGCCTCGAATGCACGCGTGCTGTACGTGGGCGCGCGGCCGGTGGCGGGGGCGACAGCTGGCGCCATCAACCTGGCGCAGTTGCCCAACCTGGTGGCACGCTGTGTGAGCATCAAGGGCTATACGGTGGGCAGCCGGCGCATGTTCGAGGACTTTCTGCGCGCTTGCGACACGCATCGCCTGCAGCCCTGCATAGACCGGGTGTTCGGCTTCGACGATGTGCTTGAAGCGGTCAAGTACTACCAGACGGGGGCCAAGCTGGGCAAGGTGGTGATCCGGGTCAGCGCTTCGGGCTGAGCCGCCAGGCATGACGAACCCCGTCGCCATGGACAGCCCATCGAAGGATCCGCGCTTCGTCACCGCGCTGGCGCGCGGACTGGACATCCTGCGTTGTTTCACCCCCGACCGGCAGGAGCTGGGCACCACCGAAATCAGCAAGCTGACCGGCCTGCCGCAGGCCACCGTCTGGCGTCTGTGCTACACCCTGCAGCAGCAGGGCTGCCTGATGCCGGGCCGCAGCGCCGACAAGCTGCGCACCGCGCCTGGTGTCTTGCTGCTCGGGCACGCCGCCATCACCTTCGGCGGGCTGGGCGACTTTGCGCTGCCGCTGATGCGGCCTGTGGCCGATGCCTTCGAGGCCTCAGTCTCGCTGACGGCGCGCGATCGGCATGTGATGGTGATCGTGCAGCGCAGTGAGGCCGTCGGCATTGTCAATGTCAATTTGCACATCGGGTCCACCCTCAGCCTGAGCTCGTCTTCGGTGGGCGGCGCCTGGCTGGCGGCCGTGTCTGTGCAAGAGCGCGAGGCGGCGTTGCAGGCCTTCGCCGCCGAGCACCCGGACGAGTGGCTACAGGCGCGCGAGCATGTGGAGCAGGCGCTGTCCGACTACCGCAAGCACGGCTTCGTCTTCAACCTTGGCCGCTCGCATCCCGACATCAATGCCATCGGCGTACCGGTGGTGTCGCCAGACGGGCGCACGGTGATGGCCCTGACCTGTGGAGGATTGCGCACGCGCATGAGCAAAGACAAGCTGACCAAACAGGTGGCGCCCGAACTTAAGCGACTGGCCCAGCAGATTGCGCCAGCGCTGGGGGGAGAAGGAGCTCGGCGCTAAACGGTCTTGCGGGTCTTGTCGGTCTCTGCGCACCCGCGTTGCAGCCAGGGCGGCTCTGAACCTAGACCTACTTAGAGCGGTCCACGTTGGTTGCCGGATTCATGGGCCGCAGAATCTCCCCCCGCCGCCAGGCGTGCAGGCTTTCTACCAGCTGTCCGAACCAGAACCGGTAGTTGTCCTCGGTGACATAGCCGATGTGCGGCGTTAGCAGGGTGTTAGGCGTGCGGCGCAGCCTATGGTCCATCGGCAGGGGCTCGGCCGCATACACATCGAGGGCCGCCCCAGCAATGCGGCCGCTCTCCAGAGACTGGACCAGAGCCGCTTCGTCCACGATCTGCGCCCGCGAGGTGTTGATCAGGTAGGCCGTCGGTTTCATCAGCGCAAGCTCGGCCGCGCCAATGGCGCCCTCAGTACGGCGACTGAGCTGGGTATGGATGGACAAGATGTCTGAGCGGCGCAGCAAGTCTTGCTTGCTCACATACTCAACCCCTGCCGCTGCACAGGCCTCGGGCGTGAGGTTGTTGCTCCAAGCCAGGGTATGCATGCCAAAGGCCTGGGCCACCCGCGTAACCTGCAGCCCCAGGGTGCCCAGACCAAAAACGCCCAGGGTGCGGCCATGAAGGTCCTTGCCGACCTTGGTCTGCCAAGGTTCGTCTCCGCGCCGCAGTCGCGCGTCCTCGCCGGGAATGTCGCGCATCAAGGCGTGAATCAAGCCCCAGGTCAGCTCGGCGGTCGGATAGGCCTTGGAGTCGGATCCGATTACGGTGATGCCTAAATCGGCGGCGGCGTGCAGGTCGATGGCAGGGTTGCGCGCCCCGCTGGACAGCAGCAGCTTGAGCTTGGGCAGCAGGGACAACTGGTGGCGGTCGAACACCGTGCGCTCGCGCATGGCCACCACAATCTCGTCATCGGCGATAGCATGCGCCACGGCCTGCGGCGTCTCGTAGTGCTGCCGATGGACGGTAATGCTCAGGCCCAGCCCGCTCCAGTCGGCCAGCGACAGGGCCATGCCCTGGTAGTCGTCAAGGATGGCGCAGCGGGTCATGGGCAGGGAAGGCTGCGTGCCGTCCGTTCCGTGCGCAAAGTTCTGTTTCACCATCGTAGCCTTGGGCGCTCGTGCCGATTGAATGGGGGCCACCATTGCCTAGTGGTTTCGACCAGGGGGCTAAGTTTGAGTGCTTGAAATCAAGCCCGGAGAACTATACCGCGCGCAAGCGTGCGTGAGCTCTGTTCTTGCTGCTGCTACCTCCGACTCCGCGCCTTATGTGACCCCTGCTGTGCCTCAGGCCGCCTTCCTCAAAAAGCCCTGGTTGCCGCCTTGGTTGGGCGCCATGCCATTGGCGGCGAGTGACTCTTCCACGGTGTCGTAGAACACGCCTATGCCCAGCATCTCCTTGGCCTGCTTGCCGGTGGCAATCGGCCGGCCGAATTCTTGGGCGATGCGCACCAGCTGCTTGACCTGCTCGACCGTGCTGAACTTGGCGCTGCGTGCCTGGTTCCACAGCTTGTCTTCAATGCCGCAGCGCACATGCAGGCCCATGGAGATGCCCCACATATTGACCGGCAGCACATTGCGACGCGGTGGTGCAGCGCGCAGTTTGGGGAGGCGCCGCAGAGGTGCCGTGAGCGGGCGAAGGGGAAAAGCAGCCAAGCCGTGAGTCAATGACATGTCGCCTGGGCAGTCGCGCTGGAGCATGTCTTTTTCAAGGAGGGGTGAGGACTTTGACAAACCCCCGCTAAACCGCTCGTTGGGCACCTGCCAAGCCCGCAATTCTTGGAAGACTTCTGGGGGAGCTACTCCGAAGCGGCTTGTATCAGGCTGTGCTTTCCAGCACTTCCCATCTTCATTTAATGGGTGTACATTAAATAGGTGAAACTCGAATTCGACGCCACCCAGCGAGACACCACCCTCAAAGACAGGGGGCTGGACTTCGCAAGAGCAGGCGATGTATTTGAGGGGAATCACTTCACTGGGCAGGACACCCGCCATGACTACGCAGAGCACCGATTCATCACTGTGGGTCTGCTCGATGCCCGGCTGGTGGTGCTTGTCTGGACCCCTCGCGGCGAGGCCCGCCGCATCATCAGCATGAGAAAAGCCAATGACCGCGAAAAAGCGCTCTACGACCGCTACCTGGACTGATCCAGACGATGCACCACCATTGACCGAGGAATTCTTCAAACAGGCCGATCAATACGAGGGCGACACACTCAAACCCCGGGGGCGACCCAAGGCCCCCACGACCAAGGAGCCGGTCAAAATCCGACTCGATGCAGATGTCGTCGCGGCCCTTCGCGAGAGCGGCGAAGGGTGGCAGACCCGCATCAACGACACACTGAGAGCGTCCCTGACCCTGGCGGGCCGACTGGCGGCCAGGCCGCCCAAGTGAGCAGCCATTGGCTTGCCTGCTGGGCGCGGAGCAAGAGGTCTCAGGACCTGAAAGTTAAAACCTGCCCTAACGCAAGGCGTGGCCTTCAGCGAGCTGGTCAACGGGGTGCGGACCGAGTTGGTGCAACGGTATCTGGCCAACCCCCGCCACTCCATGGCGGCGATCTCGCAGATGCTGGGCTACAGCGCGCCGAGTGCGTTTACGCGCTGGTTCAGTGCGCAGTTTGGGGAGGCGCCGCAGCGCTGGAGGGGGCGGGTTTTGGGGGATAGGCGGTGGGGGTGAAAGCAGAGGATCACGACTGCAGTTTGCGCTGTTGCAGGGTCAAGGTCCGGGGTCCAGAGATAGTGAACTCTCGCGGTACCCATGTCTGCGAATGCAGTGGCTTGGAGTCTGACGCTTGAGCGTGAAGGCTCCGCCGAACTGTTGCTAAAACGTAGCCACATCCTATTGCTTGGAAAAGTTCACTTGTTCAGATATGGAGGCAAGGTATAGGCTGCTCCTGATCTGGCGGGCTGGGGAAAGCGAATGAGATCGGGACTGTTCGAGAATGCCGAGAGTACCCAACCGCGCTTGTCACTATGAGCCCACTGATCAGCATCCCCGTTTCTTCAGTAGTCGCACTCACGCCCGAACGAGCTGTGGATTTAATGAGGCGAATCTTGATGGCCGAGTCAGCATACGCCAAACTCAGTCCTGCAGTAGTCACGATTTCTAACCGATTGACAGTAGCAGACGGAGGCATTGACGCCGAAGTCGACGTAGCGCCGGATGCACTCATTCCCACCGACTGCTTCTTTGCTTCTGGTCTGACTGGATTTCAGTTGAAATCAGGGACATCATTCAAGCCTTGGACTGAGAACTCGATTCGCGGCGAACTGATCAACAGCAATGGGAAGCTTTTCCCAGAGGTGGCGCGGCTGACTCAAAGAAGAGGTCGCTACGTTGTCGTTTGCACGGGTCATGACCTGACTCCTCAGCAACGGAATGACGCCTGCGATCGAATCGTCGACGTACTTGCGTCCGTAGGAGCACCGGACTACCGCAGGCTGGTCGATGTTTTGGGAGCAAGTCAGCTCTCAATGTTTGCGGAGCGCTATCCGGGTATTGCAGCCCTGGTTACGTCTGAAGCCATCCACGAGGCATGGGTTTTCGAAGAATGGGATCGCGATGCGCACATGGCCAATTCATTCCGGCCATCGCAGGAACAAGCTGATCTCATCTCGCAGATTCAGGCGGGCATCGAAGGAAACGCTAAGCACATTCGTGTGCTCGGAGAACCAGGTCTGGGAAAGACCCGTATGGCCCTTGAGGCCTTGAGAGCGCCGCATCTTGCTCCCTCAGTGCTTTACCTGTGTCACGGTTCCAAGTTCGGTCAGACGGCATTGTTCAGGCAACTGCTGCGAACACGCTGGACAAAGCCACTTGTTCTCGTACTTGACGATCTCTCTGAACCCGAGATGTCCGACCTATGGCGACATTTGAAGACGCGCTGCGGTGCAATCAAGCTGGTGACGCTCGATCATGGTCACGATGAAGGTCACGACGACGAAATCCTCCGTCTCAAGGCCCCGCACCTTCCTAACGAGACGATCAAGTGCATCCTTGCGAGTAGGGTCGGAGAATCACGGGAGCTTGATCGATGGGTCCCTATCTGTGAAGGGTCGCCGCGTGTAGCACATGCAGTTGCCGAAAATCTTTATGCAAACCCGGCTGATTTACTGCGACCGCCTGCTACGGTTCCTCTATGGACTCGGTTCTTGCATGGATATGGCGTACAGGAGGACACAGCGTCCAGACAGGTCGACTGCGTTGCTCACCACCTTGCCTTGTTCAGCCGGTTCGGATTTGAAGACCCGGTTTCCGACGAAGCTGTCTACATTTCGAGGTTGATCGCCAAGGTCGATCCGACAATCGGCTGGGCCCGCTTCCAGGAGATTGTTCAGAGTCTCCGGGCCCGACGTGTCCTGCAAGGGAGTCGAACGCTGTTCTTTGTACCCAAGGCGTTGCACATCTATCTTTGGAAGCAGTTCTGGACTCGCTATGGACGCGGTTTCGACTTCGTTTCGACCTTCGAAACCATGCCTCCATCTCTTCACGCTTGGTTTCTGAATAAGTTCAGGTTTGCTGGTGGTAAGGACACGACTTTTGTAGTCGAAGAAATTCTCAAGCCAGATGGCGTCTTTTCAAGGCGCGACATGCTGATCTCTGCGACCGGCTCGAGATTTCTCTCGACCCTCGCTGAGGCAAATCCAGCTGCTGTCTTGCACCTGCTTGAAAACACCATTGGAAAATGGACGGACGCCGAACTCCTAGAGTTCAAAAGTGATCGTCAAAACATCGTCTGGGCACTCGAGAAAATTGCCGTCTGGCCTCAGCTCATCGTGCGGGCCTTGAACGTCCTAGCTCGGCTGGCTATCAATGAGAATGCCGACTTTTCTAACAACTCGACGGGCACACTGTTGAGTTTGTTTCGCATCGGCCCTGAAGCCGCTGCTACCGAAGCGAGTCCCGAGCAAAGGCTGCCCGCATTGCTTAATCTGTTCAGGGGCACCACCGGTGCAGAACGGTTGCTTGGACTGAAAGCGCTGACTTCGGCTTTAGACAGTCGTGATGTTGGATTTAGGACTGTAGGGCCGGAGTATCAGGGGCTAAAGGAGCGAGCGAAGCTGTGGATCCCAGCGACTTATGGCGAATGGTGGCAGGCATACTGCTTGTATTTTCGAACCCTTATCGATGAGACAGTCTCGTGGCCTTTGGCACTACGATCGCAGGTCTGCTTAGCGCTGCTCGACGCTGTCGAAAATCAAATCCGTATACCGCCTTGCACTGAGCTCGCATTCAATGTACTGGAGATGCTGACTTCCGACAGAGCAATCTCTCCGAGCAAGCTGAACAGGTTTTTTCGGCACTCACTCGAGCTCCATGAAGATGAGCAAGACCGTGGATTGGCGGTTCGCCTCAAGCGCCTTGCCCGTAGGTATGCGCGTCGCGACCTAGCCATTCGGTTCCAGAGATACGTCCTCGATGTTGATTGGCTTGAATGGGAAGAGGAGTATCGTGATCGGCGCAATAAGCCACCTTCGCATGCGAAGGCGTTGGTCTCCGCACTTGCCCGGCGAATAGCCTCGAACCCTGATCACCTCAACGAGATTTCGTACCTTATGGCTCCGGATGGCTATACACCGGCGGTTTGGCATTTTGGCGAGCAATTGGCAGCAAGCGATGTAGCGGAAGCCCTGCTTCCTTTGCTTACGAGCCTCGCTCTGAAGTCACCAAACGGCGCTTTTCTGCATGGCTATTTGGCAGGTGTAAGAGCAAGGTCCTTGAAGCGATTCGAATCGTACTTAATGGGTATGTTGGCAAGTGCCGAGGCGGCAAGTCTCGGAGTGGACATCGCCCTCCGATCCCCCTATTGCGAAGAAGCCTTCAACCGTTGTCTCGACGTACTTGAGGTGGGATGGGTTGAACCTACTTTGTTTGGTATGTTGCAGTACGGTAGTGCGTTGGATTTAGTCCCAACAGCACAGTTAGAGCGGCTACTCTGTCTGATTCACGCGCGGGCAACACCAGAGGCCATGTGGTTGCTAATTGGCCTGCTTGATTCTCGTGAACCAATTCAGCCGTTTCCGTGCGGCCTCGACTTTGTGCTTGCTGTCTTGAAAAAGACAATTCCCAGTTCCCAGCACTCGTGGCATTCCTCCGCGTTCCATTGGAAGCGAGTTTGCTCAAAACTAGTTAAGTCAGATACAACACTCGCCGCCCCCCTGCTCGACGCAATCCTGACGGCCATGGGCGAGGTATACGAACTGAGCTATGACCACAACATTGGAGAGGTGAGCAAGAGCCTGGTCAGCGCCGATCCCGAGGGTGCTTGGCAGGTCATCGCAAGGCAATTTGAGGCCGCCTTACCTAAATGGAGAAGTGACTTATACGGCTGGCTGAAGGGCGGATTCATCTCTTTTAGCGAGGGAGCACGGCGAGGCCCTATTGCGGACCTGCCTGAGAGCACCATATTGAACTGGATCGAGTCTGATCCTGGCGAACGAGCTGCCCTTGTCGCACATGCCGCCCCACCCACGCTCGACGACGATCGCGGCGGAGGCCTGACCCGGCAGTTGTTGACGCGGTATAGACACATTGAAGGCGTTAGCTCAGGGATCAGTGCCTCGTTCCATTCAGGTTCATGGACCGGCCCTACAAGTCAGTATCTAAAGCGCAAGCGAGACACTCTGCGACGGTGGCTCGCCGCTGGATTTACCTTCGAGGTAACCCAATGGATTGAACTTGAGATCGAACGAATTGACCGAGACATTCAACGAGAAGAGATCAACGAAGAACGTGATCGATTTGAGTGATGCCCTGTCGGGGCTGATGGGAAAATTCGGGTCAGAAATCGGGGTCACTGAAATCGGCAGAAATCGGAAATCGGGGTCAGATACCGAAATCGAGGTCAGACACCGATTTTTCGAACCCGCGCCCCCAGCGCGACTTGCCGATCAGCACCGCCAGCGCGCTTCAGGTGCCGATCGATCCTCCGAAGTGACGAAAACACCCAAAGTCAGCCTCACCCATCGAGGCGGGTCCTGAACGCATCAGGCGCTGACGGGACATGTTGGCCAGGGTTCAGACCGCGAGTGCCTCAATGCCGTTCTTCTCGATGATCTGTAGCAACTTGGCCGCAGCACCCCCATGATATCGACCAGACACGGGGGACTCCCACTTTTGCACCGTCGACGTGGTCACATTGAGGAAGCCCGCAAAGACTGACTGGCTCATCTTCGCCTTCTTGATCCGTATTTGAGCGACACGCTCGGGCGTGTAGGTCGGGGGCGAAGACGACAGCGCCTTGATGCGGCTGATGTCTCACGCTGAACTGCTCTGGTCAAAGCTGGCGTGCGACAATTTGGCTGCATCAGTTATCGGTGATGCCCCGACCCTCGACCCACAGTGACCACTCCCGCGCTTTTCACCTTCGGCTACGAAGGTTTGACCATCGACGGGTTCATCTCTCGTCTGAAGGACGCGCGCGTGAACCTGATCGTGGACGTGCGTGAGCTGCCACTCTCACGCAAGAAGGGGTTCTCGAAAAGCGCGTTTCGCGAGCATCTGGCTGCTGCAGGCATAGGCTATGAGCATCGGCCCGCCCTGGGTTGCCCTAAGCCCGTGCGCGACAAATACCGCGAAGACGGCGACTGGGCTGACTACACCCGTGATTTTCTGGCCCATCTGGGTACCGTGAAGACCGAGGTGCGGAGCCTGGCCGCCACCGCTCGGGACCACCGGGCCTGCCTGGTCTGTTACGAGGCTGAATTTTCCGCCTGCCACCGCAGCTACGTGGCCCGCGCCGTGCGGGCTGCGGGTGGCCCAGCGGTGCACCACCTGACGGCTAAAACAGTGTTTGCTGACGCACCAGCGTCTCTGGCAGCTTAGGCGGGTAAAGCACGCTCACGATCAACCACTGTCCCGGGAAACGGTGCATGGTCCCCAACAGGAACATGACATCCAGCTCACTGAACTGGGTGACAAACCTGTGGCGCATCGCCTCCTCCCAGTCATCGCGGCGGTACACGTTCCAGTAGAGCGCCCCGGCTTCCCAGTCCACCAGCTTGTGCTTGAACAGCTTCACACCCTCCGGGGTCTGGCATTCGTAGCGGTAGTGGAAGTCGTAAGGGAGCTTCTTGAGCGTCTTGAGGGTGCGCTGGTCCTCCACCGCGTCGAACAGCTTGCCCTGTTGCTGCTCCTGCAGCAGTTTTGCCAGTTCATCCTCGGTCCAGTCTGGAGAGTTCACAGCCTTGATGTCCAGCCCTAACAAGCGGCTTGGCCGCACCAGCCCCAGGGTCGTCCCACTCGCCTGGCGTGAGGCCTCCAACGCATCGAAGGAATCGAACACGGGTACGCCCTTAATCGCCTCGCGGCGGGTGATCCAGTGGTCGCGTGTGGGAAGCGGTTCGCCCTCCACCTCGATGGTGTCCACCGAAACGCGGTGACTCTCGGGCCGGGCATCGTCCTGCGCACGGCGAACCCGGGCTGTGATCCACTGCCACTTCTTGAACTGCTGGTCGTCCTCCACCAGCCGGAACGGCACCGGAAACAGCCGTATCAAGCGCCCGTCATCGCTCATCCCAGCGACGCAGGAGGTCTCGACATACCGAGCGCTGGGCGACGGGTAGGTCTTGCACAGAATGAGGATGCGTTGGTAATCTGATGCCACGCGAGTTCCCCCTCAAAAGACTGCTTCAACGCAGCCGGTTGAGCAGCGCATCCATCCGAGGCGCAAACGTGTGCTCTCGCTCGAAAAGCCCAGCAAGGTCGCGCAGTCGGCCAGCGGCAGCTGCCCCTTCGCGCCGGCCACACCACCAGGAGGAGCGCAGTGCCATCACGAAAGAACTGGCACCGATTCTTGCATGCTGGGAGTGTGCGAAAGTCGATCAGCAATCAGCTTGCCCAGGATCTCAATGGCGGCATCGATTTTTTCCGGAGGGGTCGTTGCGAAAGACAGGCGCAGTGTGTTGGTCTTGGCTTGCTTGACGTAGAAATATTCACCGGGAACAAATGCCACCTTCTCGCGAACCGATTCTTCAAGGAGTTCGGTCGTGTTCACCGCATCGGGCAGTTCGCACCAGACGAACATGCCTCCGCGAGGCGCGATCAGGCGGACCTCGCTCGGGAAATGCCGGCCGATAGCGGCGATCATGTGGTGACACTGTTTTTTGTAGTGTTGCCTAACCGCGGCGACCTGCTGCTCGTAAATGCCTTGTTGAAGAAGCTCCAGCACCAGCCTTTGGTTCAAAGAGGGTGTGTGTAGATCGGCCGACTGCTTCAGAAGGGTCAACTTGCGGATGATTTCAGGATTTGCGACCACATAACCGACCCTAAGCCCAGGCGCCAAAATCTTGGAGAACGAGCCGAGATGGATGGTGTTCTCGGGGCACAGGCTGAACAGCGACGGAAGTCCGGTTGCCTCGAACTGAATTTCTCCGTAGGGGTCGTCCTCGATGAGGACTTGGCCGTGCTCCTGGCTGTAATTGGCCAAGGCCTTGCGCGTTTCCAAGTTCATCAACCGGCCCGTCGGATTCTGAAAATTCGGAATCAAGTAGATGAACTTGCAGCTCGTTCGCTGCTGTGCCAGCGTGAGAACGTCGATCATGCCGCCGCGCTCTGGTAGCACTTCGAAGCGGGGTTGGTACAAGGACATCGCCTGTATCGCACCCAGGTAGGACGGGGTCTCCGTCAACACCCGGTCACCTGGATCGATGAAAGCTTTGCTCAGCAGATCCAGTGCTTGTTGCGACCCAGTGGTGATCAGCACATGGTCTGCAGACAAGGGGTATTGAGGCGAGGCATGTGCTTGCGCGACCCATTGCCTGAGCTCCATGACCCCTTCGGTCGCGCCGTATTGCAGGCAGGCCTGGGGCGTGGTCTGCATCACTTCGGTCAGTGCATGGCGGATCTCTGGAATGGGGAATAGCGCGGGACTGGGCAAGCCACCGGCCAAAGAAATGATGCCGGGCTTCTCCGTGATCTTCAGGATCTCACGTATGGCCGAAGCGGAAACCCCCTTGGCACGTGCGGAAAGGTTGTTCATCATGATGGGCCATCCTCATGTCTTCATGTGCTTGCGCGTGAGAACCTTAGTTTGGTGTATTTCTTGCGCGTTCATACAAATTAATCGTTAAATTTTGAACGCTTTTTTGTGGATATTTGTGCTGATGTGCGGGAAACGCTTTAACGTGCGGCTGACCCCACACCCAAACCTGCAGCGAAATCAGTGCAAAAAATCGGGGTCACAAAAAATCGGGGTCAGATACCGATTTTTCTGGATCCGGCTCACGCTGCCCAATGGGTCATGCCAGCGATAACCGGGCGTTTTGGAATAGCCAGCACCAAACTTCACAGTGATGAGCTCGTCATCGAGCGACGCGGCTGGCCCGTATGGGGCGGTCGGTGACAAAAGCAGAGTCTCACGACCACAGCCTTTCGGTGGTGCATGGTCAAGGTTCGGTTGGCAGCGCTTGCGGTCACTTGCCTCCATCGCTTGAACGCCGGCCTTCGGCCGGGCGCAGCCCCGTGCTTCGGGTCAGTGACCGCTGCTTGACGATGCCTTGTTTATTGTGCCACTAGGTGGCATACTTTCAATCATGCGTCGTGTTTTCAAAACCCGCCACTTCACCCGGTGGATGCGCAAGACCACGCTGACGGATGCGGCGCTATGCCAGGCCGTGCGCGAAATGGTAAATGGCCTGGTTGATGCCGATATGGGTGGCGACCTCGTTAAGAAGCGTGTCGCGTTGCCTGGTCGTGGCAAGAGTGGCGGCGTGCGCACGCTGGTGGCGACGCGCAAAGCCGGTCGCTGGTTCTTCGTCTTCGGATTCGAGAAGAGCGAGAGGGCGAATGTGTCGGCCAATGAACTCGAGGCACTTCAGGCGCTGGCGTCGGAGTTGCTGGCGCTATCAGGTGCGCAATTGGAGCTTGCCATGAACGACGGCGCGTTACAGGAAATCTGCCATGACTGCTAAGGCCAGGAGCCGCATCCTCGAAGCGGTCCACGAAACCACCGAAGACCTGCAACGACTGGGCTTCATCGACAAACGCAAGCAGCGCAAGTTTGACGCGCTGTGCTTGGACCCGATCCCCCCTTATGACGGCGAGCAGATCCGGGCATTGCGTGAGCGAGTCAAGCTCAGCCAGGCCGTCCTGGCCTCTGTCCTCAACACGAGTCCCTCGACGGTGCGCAAGTGGGAAATCGGCGAGAAGCATCCGAGCGGCCCATCGCTGAAACTGCTCAACTTGCTCGATCGCAAAGGGCTAGAGGCCGTGCTCTGACTTCAGTGTGCGATGCACAGCTGCTTTGATTCAGATCGTTCCTGCGCGGACACTCGAACATTCGCGCCCAAAGTCCGCTCCGGGTCGCGAGCGGTCGTGGACTTGATCTGCTGCCACCGGCGGCTCTCAGCCTGAAGCGCACCTCCCTACGACCTGTCTGCGGATATGCACAGTGGGTTTTTTCAGTTAAGGCCGGCGTAGGCTTCCAAATTTGGCGGTCGCTTTCTGGGACGGTGCTGCTAAGTCAGCGCGTCCAGGCCCAGCCTGTGGGCAACGGCGAAGCCGGCCCCATCTCATGCAGTGCGACTGTTCGTCGGAAATTGCCCTAAGAGTGGCCCTAAGAATGGCCCTCAGGGCTGGAGCTCAAAACCCTTTGCTGAGCAAGGCCCAAGCCCGAACCTTGGAGCTGTTCGTGATCAGAGCCGGCACTGTGCCGGTACGCTGTGCCAATGTGAACTGGGCGGTGTATTGCTTCGTACCCACCCACACCAGTCCGATTCCGCCTCCGCTGAGCCTAGCCTGATTGACGCCGCTCAGCCAGGGTGACTTGTTGATGGTCAAGCGTGCGCTGTCAAAAAAAGCCATCACCTGCCAGCGGCCATCCGTCCCCAGAGCCGGCCCATCGAGCGAGTGACGCAGTTCCACGGTCACCAGAGTGCCGTTGTCGCCAGACACGGCAGCTGTGTCATAGGCGCGCACAGCGTTGGGTCCACCCACCGTCATCTTCTGCGACTGATCAAGATTGGTGTTGGCCGCCTGTCCTGAAAGCGCGAGGTACAGAAGTAGCTCTGCGAATCTGAACAGGTGAGCTAAAGCCCTTGCCTCAGACGCTGGTTCACCCAATAGCGGCGCTGGCACATCAGCAGGCTGGAAAAGCGCTGCCCTCGGGCCGCGAACCGTCGGTGCGAAGTGCATCGGTTCACGTCCAGATACCGGGCCACCAGGGTCGCAGCGAAACGCTCGGCGCCCCGCACGGCATCGACCATCTTCAGGCGCGCAGCGCCGTCAGCAGCGTGACCAGTTCGTGCAGAGCGGTGTAGGGTTCGGGGTCGGTGTAAGCACTGAACCTTTCTGCCAGTGTCCTTGCCCGCTGCGTCGCGATGGGCAGCAGGGCGCGGGTTGTGGCAAACGCAGCGCCTGCGCCTTTGGCATAGCCGGGTATGTGCTGCTTCAAACGCGCCATCACCTCGTCGCGGTGAATCGGGTGCTGAATGTCCTCATGGTGCAGCAACAACCAAAGCTCGAAGCAGGGAATGGAGGCAATGGCTTTGAAGCTCACTGGCTGCCTGTCGTCATTGCGCAGCTTGCCGTCCAGCGACTTGGCTAAATTCAGCGCATTGAAATAGCTCTCGTGCTCGTCACGGTCGAACACCGCATAAACCTGGTCGAAGCTTTTTGGGCGAATGCCTTTGTGCAAATCGCCTTCGTCAAACAGTCGATGGGCATGGCGCACGACCTGCAGGGGCGCGGTGCCCAACTGCCCCGCTTGCACTTGCACGTTGGCGGAATGAAGCTGATAAGCAGCGCGGATTTCTTCCAGATACAGCGGTTCGGTTTTGCTGCCTTCGCTAACGATCAGGATCCGAGCGTAACTGGCACGCCTTGCCTCCTTGGCCGATCTGCGGCGCAACTGCCGGTCTTTGGGCTGATTGCTGCGCCCCATCAGTGCATGATTCCCAGAGACTGGTTGTTTAGGAAGGGCAGGGCACCATAGCGCCCCTGCAGGTAGCCGCGTTCTAGCGCTTCGTTCTTGCGCGGGCTGAAGTCGAGTAAGGGATAGAGCGATGAGCTTTGGTCTGGGCGCTTTTCTACAAACCAGACCTGATCGCGGCGGAACAGGCCGTAGGCATCGAGCAGCGAGGTGTCGTGCGTGGTGAAGACGATCTGCGCGCCACCGGTGTTGACTTCAGGCCGGTGGAACAGGCGCACCAGCGCCTGCACCAGCAGTGTGTGCAAGCTGGTGTCCAGTTCATCGATCACCAAGGTCAGCCCCTTGCCCAGGATGTCTAGGATGGGCCCGGTCAAGAACAGAAGGTTGCGGGTGCCGCTGGATTCGTCCGTCAGGTCGAAGACGGCTTTGCCGTGCTCGGTGACGTGGTGGAACTTCACTTCGTCCACCGCCTGTTCGCTGGCAGTCTCTTTGCGCTTGCCTGTGGCGAGGTCGAAATGGAGGTTGTGCACCATGGCCTGCTTGGTCGCCACTTCGATGTCGGCAATGCTGGTGTCAGCGGCGCGCAAAAACTCGCAAATGGCATGGCGCTGCGCCTCTTGCTTGAGCATCTGCACCGAAAAATGCGGAGACAGTGGCGACTGCTCATTGAAGATCACCAGCCGGTGAGCAAACCAGTCAAAGACCGGGCGCAAAGCATCGCTGTTGAGTTGCACTGCCACAGACAGAAACAAGGCGTTGGGCCGGGTCGCGCCCTCCCACAGGTTCTTGGCACCCTTCAGGCCGGGGCCGAACTCGTAGACATCCTTGCCAGTCTCGGCATCGAAGTGGCGCTCGAACCAGCGTTGTGGCTTGAAGGCCTTGTAGACCAGCAGTTGCTCGCTGACGATGCGCTGCGCATTCATGGCAAAGCCATATTGGTAGCGCACGCCGTCGAGGATGAAGGTGAGCTCGAACTGCGTTGGCAGGCTGCCTGAGGTGGCGTCCAGCTTGAAGGGCTGGAGCCGGTCAAAGGTCTGGCCCGGCTGCAGGGCGGCCGACTCCAGCACCACGCCACGCATGTATTGCAGGGCCTTGATGAGGTTGGACTTGCCGCTGGCGTTGGCGCCATACACCACCGCACTTTTGAGCAAATGCGGGGCCGCCTTCAGCCCGGTATCCAGGGCATGGGTGTCCAGCAAGCTCTTGTCGGTGGACGCCACCAGGCTGAGCACCTGCTCGTCGCGCAGGCTGCGGAAGTTCTTGACGCGGAACTCGACCAGCATTGAATTCACCCGAATATATAAAAATATAAACTCATTTTGCGTAAAAAATGCAAAAAGTCAATTTATTAATTTATCTGATGGGCGTTTAGGGACGCTTTTGACGGAATGGCAAGCTGATCTGCATCAGCCAATGGCTCCGGCGTATGGCCACCCCGCCGCCACTGACTCACGCTGCAAGCAAACCGGCAACGAAACCAGTGTGCAACGGCGCTCTGGCTCGAAAAGCCCAGCCAGGTGGCGCTGTCGGCCAGCGGCAACTGCACTTGTCGCAGGTGTTTGTGCACCCACGCGCAGAGCAGCTCTAGCGGCATGCCTGAAAAGCCCTGGCCCTTGGCGACCAGATACCAGGCGGCCAAGGCGGCGGTGCAGCTGCCGCCTGCTGCTCAGGTGCTGCTCACGGCCACATGAACGTCTCGCCAGCCGTAAATCTTGACGCCACTGCGTTCGTAAGTGTCTTCACCACCGTAGATCAGCCAAGGCGGCAGAGCCAGGCTCTCGGCCATGCGGGTGGCGCGTTGGCCGGCACGAATGGTGTCGCTGGTGATGGTTTGCCCGGACTTGATTTCGACCATTTGCAGCTGTTCGCCCTGCTCAAAAATCAGGTCGGCTTCCAGGCCGTTGTTGTCGCGCCAAAAATGCAAATCAGCAGGCTGGCCCCGGTTGTAACGTGCCTTGATGAACTCAGCCACGACCCAGTTTTCAAACAGCGCGCCACGCAGCGGATGCAGGCCAAGCACCTCCTCGCTGCGGATGCCGAGCAGCCAGCTGGCCAAGCCCGTGTCGAGAAAGTACAGCTTGGGCATTTTCACCAAGCGCTTGCCGAAATTGCGGTGGTAGGGCGGCAGGAGGTGGATGAGGTCGCTGGATTCGAGCACAGCGAGCCAGCTTTTGGCGGTATGGGCGGTAATGCCTGCTTCGCTGGCCAGCGCGGCGATGTTGAGCAGTTGCCCGGTACGCCCGGCGCACAGGCGCAGAAAACGCTGGAAGGTGGGCAGGCTCTGTATGTTGAGAACTTGCCGGACATCGCGCTCGACATAGGTGGCGACGTAGCTGGCGAACCAGTCGGCAGGCTCGACGGGCTGGGTGTGCAAGGCCGGATAGCCGCCTTTGAGCATGAGGCTGTCCAGCGACAGCGTGTGCGCCGCCACGGTGGGGATTTCCGTGGCGGCCAGGGGCAGCAGGCGCGTCATGCCCACCCGCCCAGCCAGTGATTGGGTGACACCGGCCAGCAAACCGAACTGCTGCGAACCCGTCAGAATGAACCGGCCGGGCCGGCGGTCAGCATCCACCATGCCTTGCAGGTGCGAAAAAAGATCGGGCCAGCGGTGGGCTTCGTCAAAGACCGCACCTTGGCTGAAGCGGGCCAGAAAACCGATGGGGTCTTCGTGGGCAAAGGCGCGCTCGATGGGGTCTTCCAGGCTGACGTAAGGCTTGTCGGCAAACAGGGCACGGGCCAGCGTGGTCTTGCCCGACTGGCGTAGCCCCGTCAAGGCCAGCACAGGAAAGCTGGCCGCCAGGCGGTGCAGAGTTGGGGTGATGGAGCGGGCCAGCATTTATACAATTCAATCAACGAATTGACTTAATTGTATATTTTTAGGGCGCTAGGGCGATGCCCATAGATTCGGCCCATCGGGGTTGGTCGAGACGGTGTTTCTTGCAGCCTTGTGCCTGGCTTATCTCAAGGGCTGGCCCTAACGTGCGCAGACGTAACGCAGTTCAGTGTTGGTCACAGCGTCCGGGGCGATGAATTCCCAGGCGCTGCTCTCCGTGTTGGAGAGCGCCACCTCGCCGGTGGCCTTGGGGCCACGGAAGGACGTCCACTGCAGGTTGCGGCCACGCCGCTGGCGGCAGTCGATTTCACGGAAGATGCGAAACGAGCTGGCGCCCGAATCGAGCGGCACCTTGAGGTTAAGGAGCCGCCAGAAACGCCGGTAGTCGCCATCGCGCTGTATTGAGGCCGGGTCGACGTAGAACTCGTTGTCCGCGGAGGAGGTGGCTACCAGGATCCAGTTGGCCGCAGTGGTGCTTGCCGCCGTCCGGCGGCCTTCGCCGGTGAAGGCCAGGTCATCCAGGACGCAAAAATCCTGCTGTCGTTTTTCTTCGAAGGCGCCCGATTTGTATTCCACCCGGACGTCAAAGACGCAGCCGAGTGCGGCCGCTGGCTCGACTTTGAAGCGATCGCCGTTGGCAATCACGCTGCTGCCCAGCTGATCCGTCCCCCAGTTGTTGGCACTTGTAGCCGACACAAATACCCGAAAGATGGATTCGCCCGAGCGGTTGATCAGCCATACCGCGGTGTTGCCACTGGCCGGTGCCGCGCTTGGCTCCGCTGCTCTATGCGCTGGCGGGGCCGAAGACGGCCCCGAGCATTCCACCCGGTGGGTAAAGCCGCGCAAGGTGTCAGCCAGCTGGGCGGTGTCCAGCGCGGCGCCACGCTCCACGGCTCGGGTTGCGATCGCGTTCTTACGCAGAAAATCTGCCAGGGCTTGTGGCGAGACGGCGAAGTTCACGTTCTGCGGAATGTCGCCCGTCGCCCGTGAAACCGCTGCGGCATTGAGCTTGGCCGCGACAACGCCGATCACGCCGCCGGCCGAATCCACCAGTGCCCCGCCGCTGTTGCCCGGTTGTACCGGCGTGGTGATTTGTATCTGATTGACCGAGTCGCGCATGCCACGCAGGCTGCTCACCACCCCGTTGGTGAAGTTGCCGCCTTCGCTGAGCAAGCCGGTCAGGGGAAAGCCGAAGGCATATGCTGCCTCGCCCAGGCGTATGCTGCCGGCTCGGCGGATCGATGCCACCGGCCCCGTCAGGCCGGTGACGCGCACCAGCGCCAGATCGACCAGATCGTCGGCGTCGACCAGCTTGGCGGCGCGCCGCCCATCGGGCGAGACGATGTCGAGGCGCTGACAGTTGGCCGCCACATGGTGGTTGGTGATCAGCAGCCCGGGCGCCACCAAAAAGCCCGTGCCGGTGGACTGCGCCTGCTCGCTGCCTCGCCGGTTTTCCGCTTCGAGCCGTTTCTTGCGCTCTGCTTCCAACTGCGCCTCCAACTGCACGCGGCGCTGCCTCTCGGACTGGGCTTCAGCCAGCAGCCGGTCTCTTTCGGCCCGGCCGGGGTCGGCCGGACTGGCGGCGGTGGGCCGAGGGCTGCTGCTGAACGGAAAGCGCTGGGTGCTGAGCGCAAAAGATTGGGTCAAGTTCCCGTCTGACCACTGACCCGATCGGGTGACGGAGCCGTCGGGGCCGTATTCGATCCCCAAACCCTCCCGCTTACCGTCCTGGTACTCGCCGACGAACCTCACCCCATTGGCAAAGGTGTAAGCCCCCCGCCCGTGACGCAACCCGTCGCGGAACTCGCCGGCGTAAGTGGCGCCGCTGGAAAAGTAGTAGGTGCCCTGGCCGTGATAGCGGTCGTTGCGGAACTCTCCGACGTACCTCTCACTCTTGTCTGCGAAAGTTCCAAAGCACTGATGCCACCGAACGCTGACGTCCGTTGGGCACGGCGGCAGCGCCGACTGCGCTGCTGCGGTCAGCGGGAGCAGCAGGCTCAGAATCCGCAATAAGTGCTTCATAGGGGCAAAGTCTAACCAGCCTGCCAGGCCGGCAGCCGCCAATTGCGCCACAGCGCAGCCATCCGCAGCATGCAGGCGGTGCCGGCTGCTGCCAGCAGGGCGCCCCACTGCGGCCAGGCCAGGCTGTGGGCCAGCACCATCACCCAACCGCCAGCGAAGGCACACACCGCATAAGGCCGGTGGTCGCTGAAGGCGCGGGGAATCTCATTGCACACGATGTCGCGCAGCACGCCACCAAAGACGGCAGTTACCATGCCCAGCACCACCGCAACGATGGCCGGCATGCCCGCGTCCAGGGCGATCTGCGTGCCGACTGCGGTGAACAGGCCCAGGCCCAGCGCATCGGGCCACTGCATGGCGCGCTCGGTCGGCTCCAGGTGACGCGCGCGCATGAACACCATGGCCGCCACGCACAGCGCCAGCAGCACCCAGATCCAGCCGGGGTGCTGCATCCAAAACAGCGGCCGGCGGTCGAGCAGCACATCGCGCACCGTCCCTCCGCCAAAGGCAGCCAGGCCCGCCACCACGCAGATGCCCACGGCGTCCAGGCGCTTGCGCGCGCCTTCAATCACACCCGAGAGCGCAAAGGCCAGTGTGGCCACCACCTCGATGACGACTTGGGTGTGGGACAGGGCCCAGGGAACGGAATTGGCCATGGAGCTGCGATTGTTGCAGCATGGGCCAGACGGCCGGTGCTTGCCATGGAACTTGGCCTGGGACCCCTGCTTGGGTTTGACAAGCTGGCGGAGACTGTGAGATTCGAACTCACGGACGGTTGCCCGTCGGCAGTTTTCAAGACTGCTGGTTTAAACCACTCACCCAAGTCTCCGGGCTGTCGAGCTGTTGTCAACAGTCGATAGTTTAGCCCGGCCGCAGGGCGTTTCGGTTCAGTGACTCAGCCCCATCCTGACGATGCCGTACATCGGCACGCCCCAGAAGGCGCGGAAGACCGGGCACAGCCAGGCAGTGGCGGCGTCGTAGCCGTCGAGCACGCTGTGCTCGGAGAGCAGGCGCAGGCGCGGGTGGGCGGCGGTGAAGTCGCGCATCTGGCGAGCGCCCCAGAGAAACTGCGCCTGGGTGCGCGAAACCGAGGGGTGCAGCCCGGCGCAGCCTATGGCCATCCAGCTCAAGCTGTCAAACACGATCTCCGAGCCGGCCGGTGCGTGCTCGGCAAATTCGTGCCGGATTTGCCGGACTTCTTCTGGGCGCAGGTACATGAGCACGCCTTCGAGCAGCACCAGCACTGCGGGTGCGTTGGACCCCTCAGGAAGTCCCAGAGAGCGCCACCAGTGGGTTTGCTTGAGGTCGACCACCGCGTTGCGATCGTGCTGCCCCAGGCTGGGCAGCAGGTTCTCGCGCAGCGCGATGCCCTCGGGCAGATCAGCATCTAGCCATTGGTTGTGGCCACGGTCTAGCCATTGGAAGTAGCACGACAGGCCGCAGCCCAGGTTGGCGGCCAAGCCGCGCGGGTGGCGGATAAAAAAATCGAGCGCAATCTGACGCAGGATGCGGGTGCGAGAAAGCACGCCGTAGACGCTCAGCGGGTCGTCCAGGTAGTCGTCGGCTTCGACCTCGAGCTTGCTCAGTGCGGAGGCGGCGCAAGTGTCGTGCAAGGCCATCTGAGGAAAAAGCCGGGCGCCGTGGGCACGCGCGGCCAGCGGGATCAAGAGGGTTTTCTCGACCGGCGAGAGCGCACTGGTTGTCACCTGCATCGAGGCGGTCGACGGTACGGTGGCAGAGGGGGGCTGAAAGGCCATGCCCCATCATGAGGCTGCAAGGCCTGCCGTGCCCCGGCCGAGCAAGTGAAAGATTGAAACAAGCACCCGCCTGCGGTAAGCGGCGGCGGGTGCGTCAGTGCCTCACGCCCTCAAGCCGCTTCATGCCAATTGACCCACTGCAAGCCTGGCACCCGCGCAAACTCACGCACATTGCGGGTTACCAGCGTGCCTTGGTGGCGCAGGGCGGTGGCGGCAATCAGGGTGTCGTGGGGCCCAATGGGTGTGCCACTGGCCTGCAGATCAGCCCGTAAGCGGGCTGCGATGGCGGCGCACTCGCTGTCAAAAGGCAGCATCTGCATGGGGCGCAGCAGTTGCGCCAATGCTGCCAATCGAGGCGCTGCTGCCTCTGGTGGCAGGCGCTGCAAACCGTAGCGCAACTCATATTCCGCGTGGCCGGCACGCCAAGTTCGGCGGGGCGCAGCGCCTCGAGTTGAGGCACCACGGCTGTGTCACCCCTGAAGTAGTAGCTGATGGTGTTGCTGTCCAGCACCAGCATGCTCAAAACCCCAGCCTCGGCACGTCGGTGCCCAGATCTGCGGTGCTGTCCACCTCGCGCAGGGGAAAGTCGGCAAAGCGCCCGGCTAACGCCAGGCAGTCTTGTGGCCATTCGTGTTCAGCGTATTTGCGAATGATGTCGGCCACCCATCGGCTCTTGGACAAGCCATGGGCCTTGGCCGCCTGATCCACCAGCGCCTGAGTGGCGTCGTCAAGGTACAAAGTGATTTGTGCCATATGAAAACTCCTTGGGGTCCAGGATGCTGGTTCCGGAAAAGTATATGCCCAAGGGTATGTTTTCAATCAGGTTCGGTGCGGGAACCTGGAGACGGCTTTGGACGCGCAGCCCGGGTTCAGGCTGCCCGCAGCATGCCGCGGGTCTCGATGAAGTCGATCACCTGCTCCAGCCCGCTGAGCACCTTGAGGTTGGTCATGACGAAGGGCTTGAGCCCTTTGGGCGTGCTGCGCATGCGCACGGTGTCTTCTTCCATCACTTTCAGGTCGGCGCCCACGTGCGGGGCCAGGTCGGTCTTGTTGATGACGAACAGGTCGCTCTTGGTGATGCCGGGCCCGCCCTTGCGGGGGATCTTCTCGCCGGCGGCCACGTCGATGACGTAGATGGTCAGATCGCTCAGTTCGGGGCTGAAGGTGGCGGCCAGGTTGTCGCCGCCGCTTTCGACGAAGACCACATCGGCATCGGGAAACTGCTCGAGCATGCGGTCGATGGCTTCAAGGTTGATCGAGGCGTCTTCACGAATCGCGGTATGCGGGCAGCCGCCGGTTTCCACCCCCATGATGCGCTCGGCCGGCAGGGCGCCGCTGACGGTCAGCAGGCGCTGGTCTTCCTTGGTATAGATGTCGTTGGTGATGGCTACCAGGTCGTAGCGCTCGCGCATGGCTTTGCAGAGCATCTCGAGCAGGGTGGTCTTGCCCGAGCCGACGGGCCCGCCTATGCCCACGCGCAGCGGTGGCAGGGTTTTGGTGCGTCCGGGAATATGGTGCAAGGTCATGGTGGTGGAAGGAGGGTTCAAGAACGGAAGAGTCGGGAGTACTGGGCCTCGTGGCGGCTCGACAAGATGGCCAGCATCGGGGTAAAGGCCTGGCGCTCGTCGTCGCCCGTGGCCAGGGCTTGTTCGACCAGGTCAGGTAGCGCTTGAGCGAGCCTGGCCAGGATGCGTTGACCGGCGCTTTGCCCCAGGGGCACGGCTTTGATGGCTGCCTGCATCATGTTCTCGGCCCAGCCGAAGGCGAAGCTCAGCAGCACGTCGTGGGCACTGGCGCTGCCGGGCGAGGCCGCCAGGGCAAAAGCCACTGGGTAGGTGGGCGGCAGGGCTGCGCATTCGGTCAGCGGCAGCGCGCCGGCGTGCTGATCGTGGCGCAGCCATTCGAGCAGGGAGCGGCCCATCTGCTGGGTCTGCTGGCGCAGTTCGCTGGTTTCGCGGGTCTGTAGCACCCAGTCGTTGAGCTCACGCACCCGGTCCAGATCGCGCTCGCGCCAGGCTTGCAGGGCCTGGGCCAGCACCGGCAGGTCGCTGCGCGCCTGGCTCAGCTGCAACTGCGCAAGCAGCCAGTCGCTGGCTTGGGCCTCATCGGTGACCAGAGCGGCATCGACCGCCGCCTCCAGCCCTTCCGAATAGGAAAAGCCGCCGACCGGCAGCGCTGGCGAGGCCAGCCAGATCAGCCGGAGCAGGCTCGGTGCCGGCAGCGCAGACACGGCAGGCTTACTCAAGGGTGGTCGTGCCCGCAGCCCGGGCCGTGGACATGGCCAGCAGGGGGTTTGGGGGTATCGGCTGGAGCGTGGCTGTGGCTGTGCCCATGGCTGTGGTCGTGATCATGGTCGTGGCCGTGCCCGTGGTCATGTCCATGCCCGTGAGAGTGGCCGTGGCCGTGCCCATGACCGCCGGCCGCATAGGCGCCGCCTTCGGGCTCAAAGCCTTCGCTCACTTCATGGACGATCAGGTGCATGGCGCGCAGCATGTCGGCCAGCACATGGTCGGGTTCGATCTTGAGGTGGTCGCTCTTGAGTTCGATCTGCACATGGCGGTTGCCCAGGTGGTAGGCGGCGCGCACCAGGTCAAAGGGGCTGCCGTGCTGGGGGCAAGGGGTGATGCGCAGCACCGACTGCGGTGCGGCGATGACGCGGATGAGCGAGCCGTCGGCGGCCACCAGCACATCGCCGCCGCGCACTGCGGTGCCGCGCGGCAGAAACACGCCCAGACTGCGGCCTTGGGAGTCGGTGGCGTTAAACCGGCTTTTCTGGCGCACATCCCAGTCGAGTTCGACGGTGGCGGCACGTTTGATCAGCACGGGTGCGAGGCCCGCGCCTCGGGCAATGAGTTTGGAGACTTGCAGCATGCGGCAATTAGACCAGCCTTGCGCCCAAGGGCGCGGCCGGGCCGGGTTCAGAACAGGAAATAGCGCTGCGCCATCGGCAGCCGGGTCGCCGGCTCGCAGGTCAGCAGTTGGCCGTCGGCGCGCACTTGGTAGGTTTGCGCGTCGATTTCCATGGTCGGCAGGTAGCTGTTATGGATCATGTGCTGCTTGCGCACATGGCGGATCTTGTGTGCGGCGCTGAGGGTCTTGGCCAGGCCGTAGCGTTCCTTGATGCCGCCGGCCAGGGCCGATTGCGAGACGAAGGTGAGCGAGCCTCGGACCAGTGCGCCGCCGAAGCTGCCGAACATCGGCCGGTAGTGCACCGGCTGCGGGGTGGGTATCGAGGCATTGGGGTCGCCCATGGCCGCGTGCGCAATGAAGCCGCCCTTGAGGATGATCGAGGGCTTGATGCCAAAAAACCCCGGTCGCCAGACCACCAGGTCGGCCCACTTACCGACTTCGACTGAGCCCACCTCGTGCGAGATGCCGTGGGCAATGGCCGGGTTGATGGTGTACTTGGCCACGTAGCGCTTGATGCGGAAGTTGTCCTGGCGCTCACCGTCGCCGGGCAACTTGCCGCGTTGCTGCTTCATCTTGTCGGCCGTCTGCCAGGTGCGGATGATGACTTCGCCGACCCGGCCCATGGCCTGGCTGTCGCTGCTCATCATGCTGATCGCGCCGAGGTCGTGCAAGATGTCCTCGGCCGCGATGGTTTCCTTGCGGATGCGGCTTTCGGCAAAGGCCAGGTCCTCGGCGATGCTGGCGTCGAGGTGGTGGCAGACCATGAGCATGTCCACATGCTCGTCGAGCGTGTTGACGGTGTAGGGCATGGTTGGGTTGGTCGACGAGGGCAAAAAGTTGGCCTGGCCGACCACTTTCATGATGTCGGGCGCATGGCCGCCGCCCGCGCCTTCGGTGTGAAAGGCGCACAGGCCGCGGCCCTTGGTGGCGGCGATGGTGTCTTCCACGAAGCCCGATTCGTTGAGCGTGTCCGAGTGAATAGCCACCTGGGTGTCGGTCTCGTCGGCCACGTCCAGACAGTTGCTGATGGCAGACGGCGTGGTGCCCCAGTCCTCGTGCAATTTCAGACCAATCACGCCGGCGTCGATCTGCTCGCGCAGCACCTCGGGGCGGCTGGCGTTGCCCTTGCCCAGAAAGCCCAGGTTCATGGGAAAGGCGTCGGCCGCCTGCAGCATGCGCTCGATGTTCCAGGGGCCGGGGGTGCAGGTGGTGGCAAAGGTGCCGGTGGCAGGACCGGTGCCGCCGCCCATCATGGTGGTGACGCCCGAGCTCAGCGCTTCCTCGATCTGCTGCGGGCAGATGAAGTGGATGTGCGAGTCGATGCCGCCGGCAGTGACGATCATGCCTTCACAGCTGATGATCTCGGTGCCTGCGCCGATGATGATGTCTACGCCCGGCTGCGTGTCGGGGTTGCCGGCCTTGCCGATGGCGGCGATGCGACCGCCCTTGAGGCCGATGTCGGCCTTGACGATCCCGCTGTGGTCGATGATGAGCGCGTTGGTCATCACCGTGTCGACCGCGCCTTGCGCGTTGGTCCTTTGGGACTGCGCCATGCCGTCACGGATGGTTTTGCCACCGCCGAACTTGACCTCTTCGCCGTAGCTGCCGGCGCGCAAGGTGTGGTCGGCTTCGACCTCGGCAATGAGCCCGGTATCGGCTAGGCGAATCCGGTCACCGACCGTCGGTCCAAACATTTCCGCGTAGGCGCGTCGTCCAATCGTGGCCATGTGCAATCCTTCTTTTTGCTCTCCTCCCTTAGGGAAGATGGCTGCTTTCTCGTGCCGCTCCTTCAAGAAGAGGGACTTCCTTCATTCCCTCTCCCTCAAGAAGAGGAAGTGTCTTGTTTACTCTCTCCTTGGGAGAGGAACTGTCTTGTTCCCTCTCCCCCTCAAAAAAAGGGAGTGTCTTGTTCCCTCTCCCTCTGGGAGAGGGTTAGGGTGAGGGCATCTCGTATCGGTGCCCTTGCTTGCCCCCACCCCGACCCTCCCCCAGAGGGGGAGGGAGTTAATTTGCTCCCCCTTTCTGGGGGGCTTTCTACAACTTGCCTTGCACCAGACCCTGAAATCCCCAGACTTCGCGGCTGCCCGCATAGTCCACCAACTCGACCGTGCGTTGCTGACCTGGCTCAAAGCGCACTGCGGTGCCCGAGGCGATGTTCAGGCGCATGCCGCGGGCGGCAGCGCGGTCAAAGCGCAGGGCTTGGTTGGTTTCGGCAAAGTGGTAGTGCGAGCCGACCTGTATCGGGCGGTCGGCGGTGTTGACCACCACCACGGTCAGGCTGCGGCGACCGCTGTTGAGATCGAGTGGGCCATCGTCTATCAGCAGTTCGCCAGGGATCAGGCTCATTTGCGGCTCCACCAGAGGCCCAGGCCGACCGCCAAGGCGATCCACAGGATGCTGTCGGTGGCGTGCCAGTGGCCACCGCTCAGGCCGTGGCCCTCGTGCGCCTGGGCGGCGGCGGTGCTGAGCAGAAGGAGCAGGGCGGTCAGTCGCATGGGCGGATTCCTGGGATTCAGACGATCGGTTGATGAACGGTGACCAGCTTGGTCCCGTCAGGGAAGGTGGCTTCGACCTGGATGTCGCTGATCATTTCAGGCACGCCCTCCATCACGTCGGCGCGGCTGAGGATGGTGCGACCCTCGCTCATCAGGGCGGCGACGGTCTTGCCGTCGCGTGCGCCCTCCATCACGGCAGCACTGATCAGCGCGACCGACTCCGGATAATTGAGCTTGAGCCCGCGTGCGCGCCGGCGCTCGGCCAGCAGCGCGGCGGTGAAGATCAACAGCTTGTCTTTTTCACGAGGGCTCAATTCCATGGGGACTCCGGGGCCAAAACTGGCCCTATTCTGGCTGCAAAAACGGTGCCACGGTGCGCATCGTTTCGCTTGGGTGGCGCGGCTCTCCAGCCCCAGTTTTTGCCGCCCAATCTTGGGGCGTATTTGGGCGTCTGTGCACCACATCGGAACGTTTTTTGTGCGGCCCTTGCTTGTCAGCACTTTGGTGGTGCGTATCTGACCATGGTTAATCAGGTGCTGGGCTCGCTGCGATGCCCGTATGAGGGGGGCGGCAGATCTTGACAAGCGGTCTGGGTGGCGGGGGGCTACAATAGCGGGTTTCCAGACTCTCTAAGGGTGCCCATCGGTGAACAGTCTTTTCATCTTGTCAAACGGCCCAAGGATCACGCAGTCTGGGCGTTTGTCTGGAGGAATGTGCGCACATGGCTAAGGAAGAATTGATTGAAATGCATGGTCTGGTGGAAGAGGTTCTGCCCGACTCGCGTTTTCGTGTCACGCTGGACAACGGTCACAAGCTGATCGCCTATACCTCCGGCAAGATGCGCAAGAACCACATCCGTATTCTGGCCGGCGACCAAGTCTCGCTGGAGCTCTCGCCCTACGACCTCACCAAAGGCCGCATCACTTTCCGCCACATCGCCGGCCGCACCCCGCCGGCCCCGCGCGGCCCACGCTGAGCGGTCCTTCCCCCCGAACAAAAGCGCTGCCTTGCAGCGCTTTTTTTGTGCCCGTCGATGGGCCGGCTAGTCAGAGTTCAGCCGAGGTTTGATGGGGGTGTTGGGGGGTGCAGCCTTCACAGCTCACAGCAGGTTCCATGGGGGTGTTGGAGGGTGCAGCCTTCCTTGCTCACCGAAGTTTCCATGGGGCTGTGGGAGCTGCGCCCTCGCAGCGATAGGGCGCCTGATCAGTGGCCGCATCGCGCCGGGGCGGCGCTCCCACAGGGTGCAGCCTTCACAGTTCCCACAGGATGCAGCCTTCACAGCTCACAGCAGGCTCGATGTGGGTGTTGGGGGGAACAGCCCTCCCAGCTCACAGCAGGTTCCATGGGGCTGTGGGAGCTGCGCCCTCGCAGCGATAGGGCATGGAGTGCGCGAGGTTCCCAGAACCCCAAGCTCAATGGCTGTTCGAGCCGCGGTGGGCCCAGGCGGTGGTGTTTTTCTCGACGTAGCTAAAGAGCTCGTACATCAGCATGGCCATAGCGCCGACCACCACCAGACCGGCAAAGGCCAGGCCCATTTGCATGGCCGAGCCGGCCGAGATCAGCAGGTAGCCTATGCCTTCATTGGCCGCCGTCATCTCCGACACCGTGGTACCCACAAAGGCCAGAGTGATGGCCACCTTGAGCGAGCCGTAGAAGTAGGGCATGGAGCGCGGCAGGCCGACCTTGATCAGCACATCCCAGCGCTTGGCACCGAGCACCCGCAGCACGTCTTCGAGCTCGGGCTCGAGCGTGGCCAGGCCGGTGGCGATGTTGACCATGATCGGGAAGAAGGAGATCAGGAAGGCGGTCAGGATGGCTGGGCCGATGCCGATGCCAAACCACACCACCAAAATGGGCACAAAAGCCGCTTTGGGCAGCGCGTTGAAGGCGGTCATCAGCGGGTAGACCGCGGTGTAAGCCAGGCGCGATGAGCCGATGAGAAAGCCCAGCAGCACGCCGACCACGATGGCCAGGCCAAAGCCTGCCATGGTCACCCAGTAGGTGCGCCAGGCGTGGCCGGCAATCACGCCGCGAAACTCGATGAATTGCTCCCAGATGCGGGCTGGGCTAGGAAAGACGAATTCAGAGACTTGAAAAGCCGAGCAAATCAACTGCCACAGTGCAATGACGGCGACCAGAAGGATCCACGGCGACCAAGCTTGCAAGGTCTTGTTTTTCATTGCGGGACTCCCACGCCTTGTTTGCGTATCGCGCCGATATGACCGCGCAACTCATGCACGATGTCGGTGAATTCCTTGGTGTAGGTGATCTCCAGCTCGCGCGGGCGCGGCAGGTCGATATTGCGCTTGACCACAAAACGCCCGGGGCTCTTGCTCATCACATAAACGGTGTCGGCCAGGAAGGCCGATTCACGCAGATCGTGGGTGACCAAGATCACGTTAAAGCGCTGCTCGGCCCACAGGTCACGCAAGATGCACCACAGCTCCTCGCGGGTGAAGGCGTCGAGCGCGCCGAAGGGCTCGTCGAGCAACAGCATCTTGGGCTCATGAATCAAGGCACGGCAGATGCTCGCGCGCTGCTGCATACCGCCTGAGAGCTGCCAAGGGAATTTGTCCTCATAGCCGCCAAGCCCCACTTTTTGGAGCAGGGCGCGGGCCCGGGTCTGATATTCGTCGTAGCGCTGCTTGAACTGGCTGCGGTGCGGCTCGACGATCTCCAGCGGCAGCAGCACGTTATCGACCGTGGTGCGCCAGGGCAGCAGCGATGGTGCCTGGAAAGCCATGCCCGAGATCTTGAGTGGGCCGGTCACAGGCTGGCCGTCGATGCGGATCTTGCCCTGTGAAGGCATGCGCAGGCCAGTGGCCAGCTTCATGAAGGTCGACTTGCCGCAGCCCGAGGGGCCGACGATGGCGATGAACTCGCCCTCCTGGACTCGCAGATCGATGGCCTCGACGGCGTACTGCTTTTGGGCCAGCAGCTCGTCGTTATAGGCCAGCCAGACGTCCTGGAAATCTACGAAGGGCGAGTTTTGCATCACTTCTTGGCCGCAGCAGGTGCTGCCTTGGGGACGGGCAGGATGTTGAGGGCAGCCTTGGCCGGCAGGAAGGAGCCGTTCCAGATGACATCCGGGTTGACACGGGTCTTGGTGCCGAAGGCGTCAGAGACTTGCGAAGCCATCAGCGACAGGCGGCCAGGGTTGAGTTGACCGAAGCCTTCGGCGCGTGCGTCGGGGCTGTTGATCACGGTGTCAATGGCCAGTTGCAGACGGCGTGTTTCCAGCGCCACATTGATGATGCCGTCGCGCTGCTTGACGAACTCGATGGCCGCAGCCGGGTTGGTGATCACGTCCTTGGCACCTTTGGTGAAGGCGGCCAAGAAGGCTTTGACCGCCTCTGGGTTTTCCTTAAGGATTTTTGGCGTGGCGATGATCACGTTGCCGTAGAGCTTCACGCCGAAGTCGGCGTAGGGCAGGATGGTCACGTCTTCAGCTTTGACGCCGCGCGCTTCAAGGTTGAGCAGCGAGGTGAAGGTAAAGCCGGTGATGGCGTCGACGTCGCCGCGCGCCAGCATGGTTTCGCGCAGCGGGGGGTCCATCGCGGTCCAGGTGACTGCGCCGATGCCGTTGGCTTTCTGGAAGATCGGGAAGGCCCGACGGCCGGCGTCAAACACTGGTGCGCCCAATTTTTTGCCAGCCAGATCGGCCGGGGTCTTGATGCCGGTCTTCTTGAGCGCCATCACCGAAGCGGGCGTGTTGTTGTAGACCACCATGATGGCCACAGGCTTGTTGGGCGCATCTGGGTTGTTGGCGTGAAACTCCATCAGCGCGGCCAGGTCGGCAAAGCCCATGTCGTAGGTGCCCGAGGCCACACGGGTGACCGCGCCGCCCGAGCCGTTGCCTGCATCGACGGTCACGTCGAGCTTGGCGTCCTTGAAATAGCCTTTGGCCACTGGGGTTACGAAGAAGGCGGCGGGGCCCTCGAAGCGCCAGTCGAGCTGGAATTTGATCGGGGTGGTCTGGGCCTGGGCCAAGCCCAGGCTCAGCAGGCCGGCCAGGGCGAGGGTGGTTTGCAGGAGTGTGCGTTTTTTCATGGCTGATCCATCAAGGGTTGGAAGTGGAGGTGTCATCTGGACAGCAATTACAGTGCCAGACGGCTGGGAATGCGCCGGGGCGTAGATTGATTTTCTATCCTTGTGTCTGACTGCGCTTGGCTGGCGGGACTGTCCTTTCTTGGGACATTCCCTAGACCGGGCTGAACTTGGACTGTTGCCTTGCACCGGTGGGGCCCAAGGGCGGAAGCTCCATTCCATGCAAAACTGTCTCCCAAAGTGTATACAGTCGAGTTGTATCTCGGTTGAGGGTAAACACTAGGTTTCTTGGCCGCCGGAGATGCACGTTTATGGCGTCAACAAGTCCACAAGCGTGCGTGCCACCACCTTGGTAGCCCGGCGCAGGTCTTCGAGCTGCACCCTTTCGTCGGCGCGCTTGGCATGGCTTTCAAGCACGGTGCGCGGGCCAGCACCGTAGATCACGCCGGGGATGCCGCGTTCCACATACAGCCGCACATCGGTGTAAAGCGGCGTACCGATGGCGGGAATAGGCTCGCCGAAGACGCTTTGTCCGTGTTTTTGCAGGGCCTGCACCAGGGGGCGGTTGCCAGCCAGGGGCACCATGGCGCGGGCCAGCAGCATGCGCTTGATGTCCACCCGGATCTGCTTGCCGCCGCGCGGCGGGTTGAAGCTGGCCGCGGCCTCTTCAATGGTGCGCCGCAGGTTGGCCTCGACCTCGGCTGGGTCTTCTTCAGGGATCATGCGGCGATCGATCTTGAGCACCACTTTGCCGGGGATCACATTGGTGTTGGTGCCGCCGCTGATCAGGCCCACGTTCAGATAGGGGTGGGTGATGCCCTCGACCTGTGAGCGCACCTTCAGGTAGTCGGCATTGAGCGCATAAAGGGCGCTGAGGATGTGGTTGGCCCCTTGCAGGGCGTCCACGCCGCTGTCGGGGATGGCCGCATGCGACATCTCACCGTGTACCGTCACTTCGAGCTGCAGGCAGCCGTTGTGGGCCACCACCACCTGGTAGCTAAAGCCGGCGGCAATCATCAGGTCGGGCTGGGTCAGGCCTTGGGCGAGCAGCCAGCCGGGGCCGACCTCGCCGCCAAATTCTTCGTCGTAGGTGAAGTGCAACTCGACCGCGCCCTTGAGCGGCAGCCCCAGCGACTCCAGCGCTCGGGTGGCAAAGGTGAAGGTGGAGAAATCGCATTTGCTCACCGCAGTCGCACGGCCATACATGGCCCCGCCATCAATCTCGCCGCCGTAGGGGTCGTGGACCCAGCCTTCGCCGGGCGGCACCACATCGCCATGGGCGTTCAGGGCGATGGTTTTGCCCTCGCCATACTTACGGCGCACGATCAGGTTGGTGATGGTCTGAAGGCCACAGGCCTGCACCTGGGCGGTGGGCACCACATGCTTTTCTGCATCGTAGCCAAAGGCCTTGAGCAGCTCGGCGGTGCGCTCGGCATGCCGCGCGTTATTGCCCGGCGGCGTGTCGGTCGGCACGCGCACCAGCTCTTGCAGGAAGCGCACCTGCTCGTCAAAGTGCTGGTCGATCCAGGCGTCGACTTGTTCGTAGGCTGTGGTCATGGCGGTGTCCTTGTTCTTGTGTTTCAGTGGGCGAGGTGTTCGAGCACATGCATGAAGGCCTGCACCGACAGCTGCATGTCGTCGTTGGTGGTCGATTCCAGCGGGTTGTGGCTGATGCCCGAGTTCTGGCCGCGGACAAAAAGCATGGCCTGGGGCATGACTTCATGCAGCTTCATGGCGTCGTGCCCGGCGCCCGAGGGCATGCGGTGCACCGGCAGGCCCAGGCTGGCCACAGCCGCTTCCCAGCGGGCCTGCCAAGCGGGCGCGCTGGGCGCGGCGGGCGCGCGCATGGTTTCTTCGAGCTTGAGGCCCAGGCCGCGCCGCTGGCAAATACGATCGAGTTCGGCCAGCACCTCGCTGAGCATGGCATCGCGCTGCGCGTCGTTGGGTGCGCGCAAATCCATCGAGAACTGGCAGCGGCCCGGCACTACATTGATCGAGCCGGCCGGCACATTGAGTTGGCCGATGGTGGCCACCGAGTCGCCGTCTTGGCGGGCGCGTTTTTCCATGAAGAGCGCCAGCTCGGCCAGGCCGCAGACCGCGTCGCTGCGCCTGTCCATGGGTGTGGTGCCGGCATGGCAGGCTACGCCGATGAGCTCGCCCACAAAGCGTACGCTGCCGTTGATGGAGGTCACGACGCCCAGCGGCAGCTGCATCTCATTGAGTACCGGGCCTTGTTCGATGTGCACCTCGACAAAGCCCAGGTAGTGGGCGGGGTCGCGGCGGATGGCGGGAATCTGCGCTACATCCAGGCCGGCTTGGGCCATGGCCTGCCGCATGGTGATGCCGTCGGCGTCTTTTTGCTCCAGCCAGTCGGGATTGAACTGGCCGACCAACGCGCCCGAGCCCAAAAAAGTCGCCTTGTAGCGCTGGCCTTCTTCCTCGGCAAAACCCACCACCTCGATGCCAAAGGGCAGGCGGCGCTGGCCGCGGTGCAGCTCGCGCACGCAGGCGATAGGCACGTAGATCCCCAGGCGGCCGTCGTACTTGCCGCCGTTGCGCACGGTGTCGTAGTGGCTGCCGGTCATGAGGTATTTCGCATCGGGCTTGGCGCCGTGGTAGCGGCCGACCACATTGCCCACCGCGTCGACGGACACCTCGTCAAAGCCGACCTCGCGCATAAGGGTGGCGATCTGCTGCATGCAGGCACGGTGCGCGTCGGTCAGGTAGGTGACAGTGAGCTGGCCCTTCTCGGCAAAGCCGGGGTCGCTGTGGCGGGCCAGGTCTTCATGCCAGTCCCAGACCTCGTTGCCCAGCGTGGGCTCGAAGCCGAACTTGTCATTCAGCCGGATCTCGGCAATACGGTTGATGTTGCGCAGGCACTCCTCGCGCTCGAAGTCCGGCTGGCCTTCGAGGCGACGGGCAAAGGTCTCAATGATCTGCCGCTTGTTCAATCCCAGGCCGCGCGCGCCTCGCACCGCCAGGATGAAGGGAAAGCCGAACTTGGCGTTGTAGTCGGCGTTGAGTTTTTGCAGGCGCTCAAATTCCTCGGGCGTGCAGTCCGTCAGGCCCGCCTTGGATTGCTCATTCGTGGACTCGGCAGTCAGCGTCTTGCTCACCATGGCCTTGCCGGCCAGCTCGGGGTGGGCGCGGATCAGGCCCAGTTGCTCTTGCTGCGAGGCCTGTGCCAGGGCCTTGACCAAGGCATTTTTGAGATGGGGCAGCGATTGAAAGGGCCGCACCTTCAACGCCCGCTCGGCGATCCAGGGCGAATGCTCGTACAGGCCGTCGAGCATTTGAGCGGCCTCTTCAGCAAGGGCACTGTTGAGTTGTTCGAGGGTCAGAGCCATGGATTTTCCGCAGATGTTGGAAGGGGCTGTGGGAGCGGCGCCCTCGCCGCGATGGATTTGCGCTGAATCGAAAATCGCGGCGAGGGCGCCGCTCCCACAGAGCCGGTGGGTGTCTAAGCCTTGAATGGGTGCGTCGCCTTCCAGTGCCGTGCAATGTCAACCCTGCGCGCCACCCAGACCTTGTCGTGCGATTGAATATGGTCCAAAAAGCGCTGCAGCGCGGTGATGCGGCCGGGCCGGCCGAGCAGGCGGCAGTGCATGCCTATGCTCATCATCTTGGGGGCGTTGTCGCCGTTCGGGTCGCCCTCGGCATACAGCGCGTCGAAGCTGTCCTTCATGTACTGGAAGAAGGGGTCGGCGTGTGAATAGCCCTGGGGCAGGGCAAAGCGCATGTCGTTGCAGTCCAGGGTGTAGGGCACGATCAATTGCGGCACCACCGAGCCGTCGCTCCTTCGCACCTTCATCCAGAAGGGCAGGTCGTCGCCGTAGTAGTCGCTGTCGTATTCAAAGCCACCGAAGTCGGCCACCAGGCGGCGCGTGTTGGGGCTGTCGCGGCCGGTGTACCAGCCCAGGGGGCGCTCACCGGCGAGGTTTTGAATGATCTCCATCGCCTGCGCCATGTGGGCGCGCTCGGTCGCCTCGTCGATGTGCTGGTAGTGGATCCACTTCAGGCCGTGGCAGGCCATATCGTGGCCCAGTTCCTTGAAGGCTGCGGTCAGCTCCGGGTGGCGCTGCAGCGCGGTGGCCACACCGAAGACCGTCAGCGGCAGCTTGCGCTTTTCAAACTCGCGCAGGATGCGCCAGACGCCGGCGCGCGAACCGTATTCATAGATGCCCTCCATGCTGATGTGGCGGTCCTCGAAGGCGGCCGGGTTGAACATTTCTGACAGGAACTGCTCGCTGGCCTTGTCGCCATGCAGCACGCTGTTTTCGCCGCCCTCTTCGTAATTGAGGACAAATTGCACAGCCACTCGGGCGCCGCCGGGCCACTGGGCGTGGGGTACTTGGCGGCCATAGCCGATCAGGTCGCGGGGGTAGGGTGCGGTGGAGTCGTAGGTGCTCATGGGATTTCAGGACAGGGCCACGGCCACGTCGTGCGAAGGGATCTTGCGGTCAAAGGTCAGGCTGGCTTGCACATGCTCGAGGTGTTCCTGCATCAGGCGCACGGCCAGGTCGGTATCGCCCCGGGCCATGGCATCGACCAGACCTTCGTGCTCGTCGCTCGAATGCTGGGCCTCGTGGCGGGACTGGTACATCAGCGTGATCAGGGCGCAGCGCGAGATCAGCTCGCCCAGAATTTGAGCCAGCACGGTATTGCCCATCAATTGCGCCATGCACACATGAAAGTCGCCCAGCAGCTCGGTGCGCCCCGGTACGTCCTCGCTCGCCACAGCCTGCCGCTCCTGCGCGATGTGCTGGCGCAGCGCAGCGATCTTGTCGGGTGTGACCTCGCGCATGAATGCCCGCGTCATCTCGGTTTCGAGCATGCGGCGCACCACAAACACCTGCTGGGCCTCTTCGACCGAGGGCGCGGCCACGAAGGCGCCGCGCGCCGGCTCCAGCCGGATTAGCTTGTTTTGTGCCAGCTGAAACAGGGCCTGTCGCACCAGCGTGCGCGAGACGCCAAAGTGGTCAGCGAGCTTTTGCTCGACCAGCTTGGCACCGGGCAAAAGGCGGTGCTCGACGATGGCCCGGGTCAGGGTCTCGACGATGGCGTTCGTGTTGGTGGACGTAGCGGCGTTTTCCATGGCGTTCGAAAGGATCATAGCTGGCCCTGAAAAAACTGTATACACTTTCGTGAACCAAAACCAAAACCTTTTGCCGAAAGATCTGCCATGGGCTTGAGCACACATGTACTGGACACCATGCACGGCTGCCCGGCCGCCGGCATGCGGGTCGCCCTCTACACCACCGTGGGTCAGCAGGCCACCTTGGTTAAAGAGCTGCAACTCAACGCCGACGGCCGCAACCCGGACGGGCCGCTGTACGACAACGCCAGCCTGAAGGTGGGTACCTACCGCTTGGTGTTCGATGTGGCCGGGTATTTCAAGGCCCGGGGCGTGCAACTGCCAGAGCCGAGCTTTCTCAACCAAGTGAGCCTGGACTTTGGCGTGGCCGACGCATCGGCCCATTACCACGTGCCGCTGCTGGTCAGCCCCTGGAGTTATTCGACCTATCGGGGGTCTTGAGGGGGTTGGGGCGTGGACGCCGGTTCTAGGCGTGCAGTTCGGTCGTAGCACCGCGCAGGGGGTGAGCGGCCGTGGTACACCGCCTGCTCCAGCGCTGCAAGCTGTTCTGGCTCAGTGCCGTAGGTAACCATAAAAAAGTATGGATGTTTTTATGGCCATCTGCTAGGCTGTGTGGATGGCAAAAGCTCATTTTGAGTGGGACCCTGTCAAGGATGACGCGAATCAAGCAAAGCACGGTGTCGCCTTTTCAAAAGCACAGTATGCGTTTGCAGACCCGCAACGGGTGATTGCCAAAGATGAGTCGCACAGCCAGATCGAAGAGCGCTTGTATTGCATGGGACTCGTCGATGGCGGGGTGCTCACCGTGCGCTTCACACTGCGCTAGTCCGTCATTCGAATCATCGGCGCCGGATACTGGCGCAAAGGAAAGGCTATCTATGAGCGCGAAAATCAGATACACCCATGAACCTATGGGCAAGGTCCGGGTGATCCCCGACTTCTTGCCCTCGCCGGCCGACTTGGCGTTGCGGGAAGAGGGTGTCAAAGTCACCCTGTCTTTGAGCAAGAAGAGCGTAGATTTCTTCAAGTCCGAGGCATCGAAACACCAGACGCAATACCAGCGCATGATTCGGCGCCTTCTTGACGCCTATGTGGATGGTCACGCCGCCAGCAAGTAAGCCACGCAGATGGGGTGTGACGAGGCCGTCTCAGCCTCAAAGGGCGCAGGCTTAAAAGCCTGGCCAACCCCGGCGCCGCGACGCCTTATTCGACCGCGTCAGCCGGCTGGCGCAGCAGCATGGCCAGCGCAGTGGCGATGGTCTTGCGCAGCTCGCGCCTGTCGCAGATGAAGTCGATGGCGCCTTTTTCCTGCAGGAATTCGGCGCGCTGAAAGCCCTCGGGCAGTTTGACGCGCACCGTGCTCTCGATCACCCGCGGCCCGGCAAAGCCGATCAGCGCCTTGGGCTCGGCCACAACGATGTCGCCCATGAAGGCAAAGCCGGCGCTGACTCCGCCCATGGTGGGGTCGGTGAGCACGCTCACATAAGGCAGGCCTTTTTTGGCCAGCCGGGTGAGGGCCGAGTTGGTCTTGGCCATCTGCATCAGTGAGAGCAGGCCTTCCTGCATGCGGGCGCCGCCGGTGGCAGTAAAGCAGATGAAGGGCACCTTCTGCTCGATGGCGGTGTGGACACCGCGCACAAAGCGCTCGCCCACCACCGAGCCCATGGAGCCACCCATGAAGTCAAATTCAAAGCAGGCGGCCACCACGCCGATGCTGTGCACCGCCCCACCCATGACCACCAGCGCGTCGGTCTCGCCGGTGTTCTCCAGGGCCTCCTTCAGGCGCTCGGGGTATTTGCGGCTGTCCTTGAACTTCAGCGGATCGACCGGCAGCACCTCCTGCCCCAATTCATAGCGGCCTTCAGGGTCCAGGAAGGCGTCAAGCCGGGCACGGGCGCTGATCCGGTGGTGGTGGCTGCATTGCGGGCAGACGTTTTGGTTCTTCTCCAGGTCGGTCTTGTAGAGCACCGCCTCGCAACTGGGACACTTGATCCACAAGCCCTCGGGCACACTGCGCCGCTCATTGGGGTCGGTGGGGGAGATCTTCGGGGGAAGCAGTTTGTCGAGCCAAGACATAGGTGAGATCCGGTCAAAGGAGATGGCGGTCGAACAGCGACTTTGCAGCTACCTTCGTCGATTATCCAGCAATGCCAGGCTGCGAAGGTCGCGCGGGCAACTCCAGTCCCACCCGATCGATATGCTCCCGCAGGGCAGGTTGGTCGATCATTTGCCAGACGGCCAGGTCCACCTTCCAGGGCAGCATCAAGTCATCGAGCGCCTGGTCGAGTGCGAGTTTTTCAGGCAGGTTCAAGTCTTGTGCGTCTATGCACAGGTCGATGTCCGAGGCGGGCCTGAAGTTACCTTTCGCTCGGGAGCCAAACAATCGTATTCGCGTGATTTTGGGTTGGGCGGCCAGCACGGCCGCGATGCGGGCCCAGGCTTTCGCTGGAATACCGCAGTGCGGGTCCGCATGGCTCATGGTCGAGGATCTTGTCAGACTTGCCTAGCCTTGCCGGACATGATTTGCTCGAACGCATCGAACAAGGGCGCATACCGCCCAGTAATGAGTCCGGCGATGGCGTCTGCCACAGCCTGGTTGTAGGTGTGTGAGGTCTGGTTACGGCTGGTGATCATTTCCATCCAGCCTTCGCCGTCGCTGATGAGGCCCAGGGCAAATGCTGCCTGGCTGGCGTCTCGTGAGCCGCCAAGGTCAGGCGTGCCCTGGTAGGCCAGGTAGTCCTTCATCAGGTTCCAGGCCAACTCATGGGTGAATTCAAAGGCTTGGATCAACCCTTGCTGTTCGAGCCGCGAGAGGGGTCTGAGCCGAGACAGCTCGACCGCTTCGCGCAGACGCTCCAGGGCCTGCTGGTAGTTTTGCAGGCGCTGTTTCCAGCGGGTGTCGAGGTCGGCCATGGGGCGGTGTGGTGGACTGAGCGTGTTGGGCAGGCCTGACAAACTTGGTAAGGGTTTCAGGCGTCCAGTGCCGTGCGGATGTCTTGCATGAATTTCCGTGCCACGGTGCTCGCCTGTTGGCGGGGGGCGGCTTCGAGCAGCTGGATGATTTTGCTGCCGATCACCACCGCGTCGGCGCTGCGGCCGATGGCCTTGGCGGTGGCCGCGTCGCGAATGCCAAAGCCCACGCCTACCGGTACGCTCACATGCGCGCGTATGCGCGGCAGCATTTTCTCGACTTCGTCCACGTTGAGTGTGCCGGCGCCGGTCACGCCCTTGAGCGAGACGTAGTACACATAGCCTGAAGCGACCCTTGCCACCTGGGCCATGCGCTCGTCGGTGGAGGTGGGGGCGAGCAGGAAGATCAGGTCCATCTGCCGTTCGCGCAGCTTGGCGGCAAAGTCTTCACACTCTTCGGGCGGGTAATCGACGATGAGCATGCCGTCCACGCCGACCGCTGCGGCCTCGTTGACAAAGGCGTCGGCGCCGCGTTTGTGGTCGTAGGCTTCCACCGGGTTGGCATAGCCCATGAGCACCACCGGGGTGGTCTTGTCCTGCTGGCGGAAGGTTTTGACCATGGCCAGCACCTGGGCCAGGCCCACGCCCATGGCCAGGGCCTTTTCGCCAGCTTTCTGAATCACTGGGCCATCGGCCGAGGGGTCGGAAAACGGCACCCCCAGCTCGATGATGTCGGCCCCGCCGGCCACCAGGGCGTGCATGAGCTCAGGGGTGATGTCGGCTTGCGGAAAGCCAGCAGTGACATAGGGGATCAGGGCCTTGCGGCCGTCTTTGGCCAGGGCGGCCATGACTGCGGCTATCCGGCTCATGGCTTGAACTCCAGCGTGTGCACGCCGCCCTTGACGCCTTGGCCCTGGCAGGACGGGCGGCAGTAAAAATCGGCGTTGGACAGGTCGGCCACGGTGCCGATGTCCTTGTCGCCCCGGCCAGAGAGGTTGACCAAGATGGACTGGTCGCTGCGCATGGTTTTGGCCAGCTTCATGGCATAGGCCACCGCGTGGCTGGACTCCAGCGCGGGGATGATGCCCTCGGTGCGGCACAGGTAGTGGAAGGCTTCGAGCGCTTCTTTGTCGGTGATGCCCACGTATTGCGCCCGGCCGATGTCTTTGAGAAAGGCATGCTCGGGGCCGACGCCGGGGTAGTCCAGGCCGGCCGAGATGCTGTGTGTCTCGGTGACCTGCCCGTCTTCGTTTTGCAGCACATAGGTGCGGTTGCCGTGCAGCACGCCCGGGGTGCCGCGCTGCAAGGAGGCTGAATGCTTGCCGCTGTCCATGCCTTCGCCAGCCGCCTCGACGCCGATCAACTGGGTGTTTTCGAAGCCGATGTAGGGGTGAAAGATGCCCATGGCATTGCTGCCGCCGCCCACGCAGGCCAGCACCGCGTCGGGCTGCTTGCCACCGGTCAGCAGCGGCATTTGTTCGATGCATTCCTTGCCGATCACGCTTTGAAAGTCGCGCACCATCATGGGGTAGGGGTGGGGGCCCGCCACAGTGCCGATGATGTAGAAGGTGTTGTCCACGTTGGCCACCCAGTCGCGCAGAGCTTCGTTGAGCGCGTCCTTGAGCGTCTTGCTGCCAGACTCCACCGGCACCACGGTGGCGCCCAGCAGCTTCATGCGGTAGACATTGGGGCTTTGGCGCTTGACGTCTTCGCTGCCCATATAGACCACGCACTCCAGGCCGTAGCGGGCGCAGATGGTGGCCGTGGCCACGCCGTGCTGGCCGGCTCCGGTCTCGGCGATCACCCGGGGCTTGCCCATGCGCTTGGCGAGCATGGCCTGGCCTATGGTGTTGTTGATCTTGTGGGCGCCGGTGTGGTTGAGGTCTTCGCGCTTGAGGTAGATCTGTGCGCCTCCCATTTCGCGGCTCATGCGGGCGGCATGGTAGATCGGCGAGGGCCGGCCGACAAAGCGGGCGAGCTCGTCCTGGAACTCAGCCAGGAACTCGGGGTCGTGCTGATAGCGGGCGTAGGCCGCTTTGAGCTCGTTGATGGCGTGGGTCAGCGTCTCGGAGACGAAGCTGCCGCCATAGATGCCGAAGTGGCCTTTGGCGTCAGGTTGGTGGTAATCGAACATGGCTGTGGGCAAGTTGCTCGTCGGCGGCGCGTACCGCAGCGACGAATTGGTGGATCTTGTCGGCGCTCTTGATGCCTTTGGACACCTCGACGCCGGAACTCACATCAACCGACAGCGTTTGACAACGCGGCCGGACTTGCGCGATGCCATCGGTCACATTTGCAGGCGTCAGTCCACCAGACAAGACGAGGTGAGCGTTGACGTTTGTTGGAAGGTGTGACCAATTGAATGTTTTTCCACCGCCGCCGTAGCCCTCGACATGGGCGTCGAGCAAGATGGCCTGGGCGGCACTGAACTCCTGGACGTATTTTAGGAGGTCAAAGTCTGGCCCGGCTGGTGCAGGGGCATCGCTGGCTCGCATGCGCGCTGCCCGCAGGAAAGGCCGGCCGTAGCGGGTGCATTGCTCGGGCGTTTCGTCGCCGTGAAACTGCAGCAGGGCCTGGGGCAGCAGGGCCAGGGCCTGGGCGATGAACTGGGGCTCGGCATTGACGAAAAGCAGCACCGGGGTCACAAAGGGCGGCAGGCGCTGGGCCAGCTCGGCAGCCCGCTCTGGGCTGACATAGCGCGCACTGGGCGCGTACAGCACGAAGCCCAGGGCATCGACCCCAGCGGCGACGGCCGCGTCCACATCGGCTTCGCGGGTCAGGCCGCAGACTTTGATGCGGGTGCGTTGGGCAGGGTTCATGGCAGCCAATCATAGGCTGGCGAGCGCGTCGGCAGGCCCCAACGCTCCTCATAGACCGGCCCGAGAAAGTACAGCCCATCGGGCGAGAAGGTGGGCGCGGCCGCGTCGCGGTCGCGCGCGGCCAGTACCTCGCTCATGGAGGCGGCCGAGCGCATGCCCTGGCCGACCTGGACCAGGCAGCCCATCAGGTTGCGCACCATATGGTGCAGGAAGGCATTGGCCTCGAACTCGAAGCGCCAGTAAGCGCCGCGCTGGCTGATCTGGATGCGGCGCAGCGTCTTGACGGGGGTGTGCGACTGACACTGCGCCGCCCGGAAAGAGGAAAAGTCGTGCTCGCCAATCAGCAGCGCCGCCGCCTGCTCCATCGCCGCTCGATTGAGCGGCCTAAACACCCAGCCCACCCGGCCGGCCTCGGCGCTGGGGCGCACGGGCGATTCGAGCAGCACATAGGCATAGCGCCGGCCCAGGGCCTGGCTGCGGCAGTGAAAGTCGGCACTCATATGCCTGGCCCACTGCACCGCAATGCCGCGAGGCAAAAGGCTGTTGGGCCCGCGCACCCAGGCATTTTCTGCGCGCTCGGCCCCGGTGTCGAAGTGCACCACCTGCATGAGCGCATGTACGCCAGCGTCGGTGCGGCCGGCACACATCGTGCGGATCGGCTCGTTGCTGAAACGGCTGAGGGCTTGTTCGAGCTGGTCTTGAACCGTGTTGCCCGAGGGCTGGCTTTGCCAGCCCTCATAGCCACCGCCCTCGTAGCTCAAGCCCAGGGCCACTCTCATGCGCAGTCTCCGTTCATGGCTCGCGCTTCGGGGGATCGTTCAGATCCAGGCTGATGCGGATCAGGTCCAGCGGGCCGGTGCTGACGGCAGCAGGCGCTGCTTGACGGGGTGCAGGTGCGGGGTCGCCCAGGTCCAGCGATGGCAGGGGGCCCAGATCGCTCAGTTTGGCCATGGCGGGCGGCGGCGCGCTGGTGGGGGTGACGGGCTGGCCGCGAGGCGTGCGCGGACCCCCGTCATCGGGCAGGGAGGGGCGGAAAAGGCCTTGACTCGGTTCGGCTACAGGCCCGGTTTGCGCCGGATGCCAGCGCGGCGCGGGCGCTTTGCTCAGGGGGGGCGGGGCGCGCTCGCCGTCCTTGCGTTTGAAGACCAGCAACAAGATCACCAGCAAGGCCGCGCCCACGGAGATCAGCATCCAGGGGTCGATCAGCCGGCCTGGCTGGCTTGCGCTTGGCGCAACGGTTGCAGGCGCGCTGGCACCAGCTGCGGGCTGCGGGGCACTGGCCTGGCCTGAAGCTTCGCTGGCAGCTCCGCTCGGGCTTGGCGCTGGTTGGCTGACGTCTAGCAAGGCTGCAGCGGCACTTGCGTTCGGGCCGGGTATCGGACTTGTTCGGCTTAAGGCCAACAGTTGCGCCCGCGCCTGCTCGGGTGAGACGGCTGTGGCCTGGGCTGCGCTGGGTAGTTGCAACTTCAGACCGCCTTGCAGCGCCTGACTCGGCCCACTCAGTTGCGGATTGAGGTGCAGCAGCGCCAGCAAAAATTGCTCGAAGCTGATACCGGCGGGCACTTGTCCCAGTGCAATATCGGAAGGCGTCTGTCCGCTCGACGGGCTGATGAAAGAAGGTGGGGCCGGCGGCGTTTGCGCCCAGGCAGGCAGGCACAGCAAGCAGGCCAGGAGCAAGGTGGCTGCGGTACGCAGCGCCATTCGGGCGCCGGCACGGGGCAGCGCCAGACTTCGCGGCTTGGGATACAGGGCGGTCAGGTACACGGCGATAGGGCGCTCATTGGCCATGAAATAAACGGTGCACAAGCTGACCTTAACACCAAAAATGCCCGGCCGACCACCGCCGGCCCGGGCTGCAGCAGCTGCTTCAGTGCGCAAGCAGGATGCGCAGCATCCTGCGCAGCGGCTCGGCTGCGCCCCACAGCAGCTGGTCGCCGATGGTGAAGGCGCCCAGGTACTCCGGACCCATGGCCATCTTGCGCAGGCGGCCCACCGGAATGGTCATGGTGCCGGTCACCGCCACCGGGGTCAGGTGCTTGATGGTGGCTTCGCGGGTGTTGGCCACCACTTGCACCCATTCGTTATCGGCGGCGATCATGGCTTCAATATCAGCCAGCGGCACGTCTTTCCTGAGCTTGAAGGTCAGGGCCTGGCTGTGGCAGCGCATGGCGCCGACCCGCACACAAAAGCCATCCACCGGCACCGCTGGACTGCCGAATCCTGCGCCCTGACCCAGGATCTTGTTGGTCTCGGCCATGCCCTTCCACTCTTCTTTGGACATGCCATTGCCCAGGTCTTTGTCGATCCAGGCAATGAGCGAGCCGCCCAGGGGCACGCCGAACTGCGCGGTTTCCTCGGCGCTGAGGCTGCGCTGTTTGGCAATGACCTGGCGGTCAATCTCCAAAATAGCGCTCTTGGGGTCGTCCAGCAGGGACTTGACCTCGGCGTTGAGCGTGCCGTATTGCGTGAGAAGTTCGCGCATGTGCTGGGCGCCGCCGCCCGAGGCCGCCTGGTAGGTCTGGGTGCTCATCCACTCGACCAGACCGGCCTTGTAGAGCGCGCCCACGCCCATGAGCATGCAGCTGACGGTGCAATTGCCGCCGACCCAGTTCAGGCCGCCCTTACTCAGGGCGCTCTTGATGACTGGCATATTGACCGGATCGAGGATGATCACCGCATCCTCGTTCATGCGCAGGGTCGAGGCCGCGTCGATCCAGTGGCCCTTCCAGCCGGCTGCCCGCAGCAGGGGAAACACCTCGCTGGTGTAGTCGCCGCCCTGGCAGGTGATGATGATTTCGCACTTTTTCAGGGCGGCAATGTCTTTGGCGTCCTTGAGCGTGGTTTCGTTCTTGGCCATGGCCGGCGCCTTGCCGCCAGCATCCGAGGTGGAGAAAAACACCGGCTCGATCAGATCGAAGTCTTTTTCCTGTGTCATGCGGTCCATCAGGACCGAGCCGACCATGCCGCGCCAGCCGACCAAACCTACCAACTTGCTCATGTCTTCGCCCTTTCAAAAAAACAGGTCCACGCCTGACTGTCTTGCCCGGCTCGTCTGGCCGGGGAGGGCGCACGACGAACCGGAGCTGCTCAGCCCTTGATGGTCGTGGTTTTAATGGTCTGCGCGCGCGCGAACCGGTCTACCAAGGCGGCAGAAGCGGTGTTCTGGTTGAACAGGCGAGCGGCGAACATGGGTAGGGATTGTAGCGGAGCCCATAGCGGCGTTTGGCCGACATTTAGGGTGTGCGCTCCAATATGGAAGGCCGGCCACCTCCTTGTGAAGGGCGCTATTTCATCAGGCTTTACAAAATCGCGCTTGTAAGCCGTGTGGCCAGACTCATTTAAGGGGCCTCTGCCTTCGTTGCTGGCCGAGAAAATCACATGCACTTTGGGAGTACCGGTATGAGCACCACCTTGCGATTGACCCTGGGCCCGCAGGCCGCGCAGCTGCACGATGTGCAGACCGGGGCTTTGGTGGCTCGCATTGAAGCTGGCTATGAGGCCATGCGCAGTCGTCATTTTGGCCGGGCCCGCCTGGACGCGGGTGCGCTGGAGCGTGCGATTGAATGGACCGAAGACCAGATACAGGCCGCGCATGCGGCCGTGCCGGCCGGCGCGCGCCTGTGCACCAGCGAGAGCGATGTGCGCTTGATCGCCCGCGCGGCCGGGTTGAGCGCCGATGCGCCCCTGCTGCATGTCGATGCGGTGGAGCAGACCTTCAGCCGCCTGGTGCTGCAGGCCTTTGGGCAGTCCCCCCATCAGGAAGACCTGCCTGACGAGCCGCGCGTGTTTGCCACCGTGGTGCTGCTGCGCGAGATGCTGCATCACCTGCGCTTTGGGCAAATTCAGATTGAGGCCGACCCGGCGCAGGCCTGATGCCTGTTTGCTAGTTTGCGCAGAGCACTGAGGGCGGCAGCCTCTCGGCCTTGGCGACGTCCGCGCTCCAGGGCCGAAGCGGTTGGTAATATCATTCGCAGCCTGCAGCTCGGGGCCCGAAGTCTTGATGAGGGCCGCGCCAATCATCGATTTACCCTGGCCTGTTTAAACCCCTGGAAAGCCGTCGGGCACTTGAGCGGGAATGAATATGCGTGACGAAACCTTCACCGAGCGCTTGCGCGCCATTGGCATGCGCTGGCAGCGCGATATCCGCAGCGCCAGCGATGACACCAAGGACCTGTACCTGCCCCTGGTCGCGCGCGGTCCGCGTGAGGGCGTTCGGGTCCTGCGCGACTTGGCTTACGGGGCCCATCCACGCCAGCGGCTTGACGTTTACCAGCCTGCTGGTGCGCACCGTGCCGGCGTGGTGGTGTTCATCCACGGCGGCGCCTTTGTGCGCGGCGCCAAGGACATCAACGACGAGATGTATGGCAACGTCCTGATCTGGTTTGCCAGGCAGGGCTACTTGGGCATCAATCTGGGATACCGGCTGGCGCCGGAGTCCCCCTATCCTGGCGGCGCGGTCGATATCGCGCTGGCTTGCCAGTGGCTGACCGAGCATGTCGCCGAATATGGCGGCAACCCGCAGCGCATCTGCCTGGTGGGCCATTCTGCAGGCGGAACCCATGTGGGGACCCTGATTGGCGACCCCGTGCTGCGGCAGGAGTTTGATCCGGACGGCCGCCACGGGGTGTGCTGCGCGGTGTTGGTATCGGCCCGTCTGCGGGCCGATGACCTGCCAGTCAATCCCAATGTGGGCGGCGTGGCTGCCTATTTCGGGTCGGACAGTAGCGCCTACGATGCGCGCTCGCCGGTGACCCATGCGGCCAAGGTGACCATCCCCGTGCTGGTGGCCAATGCCGAATTTGAAAACCCTCTGCTCGATTTGTACGGGCTGGAATACGCGCTGGCCGTGGGCCGGGCCCGAGGCGTGGCGCCGCTGCACTTGGCTTTGGCCGACCATAACCATGTGTCTATGGTGACGCACTTCAATACCGAGGAGCAATTCCTGGGTGAGCAGATCCTCGCATTTTTTGAGCGCGCAGGCTGAGGCGCGCTCATCGGTGGTGTCAGCCAGAGTCCCATGACTTCCGGATCCGATTTGCATTGGCATGCGCGATCCTTCATGGCGCGGCGGCGCTGGTCGGCCACCCGACAGCGCCTGGCCGACTGGCTGCTGTCGCTTAGGCAGTTGCCGGCTCCGCCTGATGAATTGCTGCTGCTGGGCGGCAGTGCGGGCTGGATGATGTCGCCCGAGTTTCTGGCTGGCTTCAAGCAGGTGGTGCTGGTCGACATCGACCCCTGGGCGGCTCGGCTGTTTCGCTTGAACCACGGCGGCACGCTCAAGCGCCATGGCATCGTCCTTGAATTTGTGCGTGGCGATGCGCATGCCCTGCTCGGCGGCGTCCTGAGCGAATACCCGCAGGCCTGTGTGCTGTTTGACAACTTCCTGGGGCTGGACTCCATCTACACCCGCAGCCTTGACTTCACCGCCCGTCGTTTGAGGGGCCTGCGCAGGCGCATGCGGGGGCGGCTGTGGGGCAGCGTGCATGACCGACTGTCCGGGCCAGGCACGACCGATTGGGCCGGCGCGGCCTGCTGGTCGCAGCACTGGCGCTCGCCCTCGGCCCAGCCCTTGCCGCAGCAAGATCTTTTTGCCTCGGTGCAGGCCCTGGGCCAATGGCTAGACCACCACACCGAGCCGGTGCTGCCGCCCGGCCTGCAGACCCACTTGATACCCTGGCCCATCATCCCAGGTCGCTGGCATTGGCTGCAAGCGGGCTGGGTGGATGATCGGGGGGTGCGTTGACAGAGATTTCGGTCTGCTGAGGCCTGCACGGGGGGTTATCCGTCAGATTAGGAACCCTTGAGAAGTTGCACGATGACAATGGCAGCAGGGTGAGTCGCGACATCCACTCGCATCGGTTGACCGCGGCGATCACAACGGTCGCCGCAGCAGTGCGACCTTAGGGCAGTGGGGTAGTCGAGCTGCAGCTTTCGGTTATTCACTTTCATGTCTTTCGCAAGCCTGCAAACGATCTTGTCAACTTGACAAGATGGGTGCTCGTGCCTACCATCGCTCTGGAATGCAGTTTTTGGGAGCTCAGTTGTGAAAACCATTCAAGTCGGCGAGTTCAAAGCGCGCTTCTCTGAAATGATCGACTCGGTGCGTGCTGGGCAGACGGTCGTCGTTGCGTACGGCCGTAATCAGGAAAAGGTGGCTGCGCTGATTCCCTATGCTCAGCTTCCCTCTACTCTGCCCCGCAAGCTGGGAAGCCTGTCCGATGTGGCCAGCGTGAGCTTTGCGCCGGACTTCTCAATCACCGATGAGCAATTGCTGGGCGCATGAAGCTGTTGTTGGATACGCATGCATTGATCTGGTCCATCGTCGCCCCTGAGCAGCTGTCGGCGCCGGCCAGAGCGGCCATCATCAACCCTGATCATCAGGTGGCTGTCAGTGCTGTCTCCTTTTGGGAAATTTCCATCAAGAGCGCTCTGGGTAAGTTGAGCCTTGTCGGAACCACGGTTGAGGCGCTGGTAGACGCTGCGCAGCAGCAAGGCTTTGATTTGCTGCCCTTGGACCCGCGGATGGCCGCTAGCTTTAACCGACTGCCGATGGACCCCCAGCATCGCGATCCCTTTGATCGCATGTTGGTGTGGCAGGCGCTCTGCCTGGGCCACACCTTGGTAAGCAGAGATCGCAAAATAGCCAAGGCTTCGCCGGACGGACTTCGGGTTCTCTGGTGACAGGTTTCATGGTCGGGCCGTACCCGCCTGCGCCGTAAGTCCGACCTCGGTGCATCCTGCACCAAATCCGCCAACTGGCCGGGCTAGAGCCAAGTTGGTGCGCAAATCCTCAAGGCAGATAGGGGCATGCGCGCATTGGGTGCTGCTATGCCTCGATCTGGGGAGGCCGTGCCAAATTCCGTGCGAAGCCATCGACACCAAATTGGGTCATTACCCTCGCAGCACCTGAGCGCAGCCCGCGCTCAAGGCCTGGATAGTCGCAGAAGGCTGGAATCAGGCCCGAGGCTTGCTAATACCTGGTCATTCCCGTTTAGCAAGGTGTGACCATGAGCCAATTTTTTGATCCCTTCAACGCCGACCGCCCCTTGATGATGCGCTGCAGCTGCGGCCGTCACGACAGCGAGCAGGCGCATCAGCAGGAACTGAGCGCCAGCGCCGCTACCCAAGAATTAAAGCGGCGCAGCCAGACCAGCGAATTTGAGACCTACAGCCGCGAGTTCATCGAGGCATCGCTGGTCAAGTCGCTCTTCCCGCAGGACGAAGTCCGGCGGCGCTTTTTGCGCGCCGTTGGTCGCAATACCGCCATGGCCGCCATCTCCAGCGTGCTGCCGGTGGCCAGCTTGCAGGCCATGGCTCAGGAAAGAGGCCAGCTCGAGAAGAAGAGCCTGAAAGTGGGCTTCATTCCGATCACTTGCGCCACGCCGTTGATCATGGCCCACCCCCTGGGCTTTTACAAGCGCGAGGGCCTGGACGTCGAGGTGGTCAAGACCGCAGGCTGGGCCATCATCCGCGACAAAATGCTCAACAAGGAGTACGACGCCACGCACTTCCTCTCGCCCATGCCGGTGGCCATCTCCCTGGGTCTGGGCTCGACCGCCACGCCGATGAATGTGGCCACCATCCAAAACACCAACGGGCAGGCTATTACCCTGGCCAACAAGCACAAGGACAAGCGCGATCCCAAGCTGTGGAAGGGCTTCAAGTTCGCGGTGCCCTTTGAGTATTCGATGCACAACTTCCTGCTGCGCTATTACGTGGCCGAGGCCGGGTTGGACCCAGACCGCGACATCCAAATCCGTGTCGTGCCGCCGCCGGAGATGGTGGCCAATCTGCGCGCTGGCAATATCGATGGCTACCTGGGCCCTGACCCCTTCAACCAGCGCGCTGTGTTCGAGGAGATCGGCTTCATCCACATGCTGACCAAGGACCTGTGGAACGGCCATCCCTGCTGCGCCTTCGGCACCTCTGCAGAGTTCATCAAGCAGAACCCGAACACCTTTGCCGCGCTTTACCGCTCGGTGCTGACGGCCGCAGCCATGGCCAGAGACGCTAAGAACCGCGAGTTGATCGCCAAGGTGATTGCGCCGGCCGCCTATTTGAACCAGCCTGAAATTGTGCTGACCCAGGTGCTGACCGGTCGGTTTGCCGACGGCCTGGGTGGCATACAGACCGTGCCTGATCGCGCTGACTTTGACCCCATTCCCTGGCAGTCGATGGCCGTGTGGATGCTCACCCAGATGAAGCGTTGGGGCTATGTCAAGGGCGAGGTGAACTACCGCCAGATTGCCGAGCAGGTCTTTCTGCTGACCGACGCCAAGAAGCACATGAAGTCTCTGGACCAAAAGGTGCCCGAGGGCTCCTATCCCAAGTTCAAGATCATGGGCAAGGAGTTCGACCCCGCCAAGGCCGACGCCTACGCCAAGGGCTTTGCCATCGGTCGGGCGGCTTGAGGACCCACCATGAATTCGTCCCTGCGATTGAAGTCTTCGCTGCTGTCGCTGCTGATCCTGACCGTGCTGCTGGCGGTCTGGCAGATTGCCACCCAGCCGCGGCTGGCCGCTCCCACGGCTACGGTCACGCTCACACCTGAGCAGATCGAGTACCAAAAGATGCTGGGCAAGGACCCGGCGGCTTCGAGCACTTCTGCTGAAGCGGGCAAGGGCGCCGGCTTTCCCACGCCGATGCAGATGGCTCAGACCATCTACAAGCACCTGTCCGATCCGATCTACGACAACGGGCCCAACGACAAGGGCATCATGATTCAACTGGCTCACTCGCTGGCGCGGGTCGGGCTGGGCTTTGCCCTGGCCTGCCTGGCGGCCATACCGCTGGGCTTCGTGATCGGCATGTCGCCGCTGCTGTATAGGGCCTTCGATCCCTTCATACAGGTGCTCAAGCCCATCAGTCCGCTGGCCTGGATGCCGCTGGCGCTCTACACCATCAAGGACTCGTCGATCTCGGGCATCTTTGTGATCTTCATCTGCTCGGTCTGGCCGATGCTGATCAATACCGCGTTTGGCGTGGCCTCGGTGCGCCGTGACTGGCTCAATGTGGCGGCGACCCTGGAGTTAAGCGCGCCGCGCAAGGCTTTCGAGGTGATCTTGCCTGCAGCCGCCCCCACCATCCTGACCGGCATGCGCATCAGCATGGGCATTGCGTGGCTGGTGATCGTGGCCGCTGAAATGCTGGTCGGCGGTACCGGGATCGGCTACTTCGTCTGGAACGAGTGGAACAACCTGTCGCTGACCAATGTGATCTTTGCGGTCCTGGTCATTGGCGTGGTTGGCATGCTGCTGGACCTGTCATTTGCACGCTTGCAGAAATGGGTGACCTATGTGGAGTGAGATCAGCCAGCGTCAGGATAAGGCCGAGTCGGTCGCGCAGATTGCGCCGGGCCATTTGCCCGCTGCTTCAAAAAAGGACACACGGATGGAGACGTTTCTCGAGGTCGAGCAACTGAGCAAGACCTATGTAGAGGGCAAGCCGGTGTTCGACGGGGTGTCCTTCGGCATTGAGCGTGGGGAGTTTGTCTGCATCATCGGCCACTCCGGCTGCGGCAAGACCACGGTGCTCAATGTACTCGCGGGGCTTGATCAGGCCAGCAGCGGTCATGTGTTCATGGATGGGCGCGAGGTGCTCGGGCCCAGCCTAGAGCGCGGCGTGGTGTTTCAGGGCCATGCACTGATGCCTTGGCTCACCGTCCGCCAGAACATCGCGTTTGCGGTGCGCTCCAAATGGCCAGAGTGGTCGCGTGCGCAGGTCGACGAGCATGTGTGCAAGTACGTCAAGCTGGTCGGGCTGGAGAGCGCCATCGACAAGAAGCCTTCTCAGCTCTCAGGCGGCATGAAGCAGCGGGTGGGCATTGCCCGGGCGTTTTCGGTGCAGCCCAAGATGCTGTTGCTCGACGAGCCCTTTGGCGCGCTCGACGCGCTGACCCGCGGCAGCATTCAGGACGAGTTGATCGATATTGTGCGCAGCACCGGTCAGACCGTCTTCATGATCACCCATGATGTGGACGAGGCCATCTTCCTGGCCGATCGCATCCTACTCATGAGCAATGGCGCGCAGACGGCGCAGGGCTATCTGCCCGGCGGCATTGCGGAGGTGGTGCTCAACACCTTGCCGGCCGAGCGCAAGCGCGCCGGGCTGCATCACTTGGACGGCTATTACGAGCTGCGCAATCACATCGTGGATTTCCTCGTCTCGCGCGCCAAGCCGCAAGACGGCCACTGAGTATCTTTTTTCTTTTTTACGGAGCTAGCATGAACCGCAACGACGTCACCGAAAAAATCATCACCGTTAAAGTCTCTAAGGGCATCAAGTGGGAAGACGTGGCCAAGAAAGTGGGCCAGAGCAAGGAGTGGACAACCGCCTTGTGCCTGGGCCAGATGACCGCCACCGCCGCGCAGGCCAAGGCGGTGGGCAAGATCTTCGGCTTGAGTGCCGATGAGCAGAAATGGCTGCAAGTGGTGCCCTACAAAGGCTCGCTGCCGAGCGCGGTGCCTACCGATCCGCTGATCTACCGCTGGTATGAGATCGTCAGCGTCTACGGCACCACCATCAAGGAGCTGATCCATGAGGAGTTTGGTGACGGCATCATGAGCGCCATCGATTTCAGCATGGACATCCAGCGTCAGCCCGATCCCAAGGGCGACCGCGTCAACGTGGTCCTCTCGGGCAAGTTCCTGCCTTACAAGACCTACTGAGCTGTTATTCGGCGGCCTGAGCCCCCAGGCCGCAAAGCCACCGGGCTGGCTTTCGATGGCTTACTCCGCCTTGATGCGGGCCAGGCGTATCACCTCGCCCAGGCGTTCGCGGTCGCGGCGGATACGCGCATCAAACTCGGCCGAGCTGCCGCCGACCGCTTCGCCGCCAGCGGTCTTGACGATCTCCATGAAGGCCGGGTCGCGCAAGGCCTTGTCGGCCTCCGCTTGCAACCTGGCGACCACATCGGCGGGCGTGCGAGCCGGCGCCATCAGGCCAAACCAGCCGTTGAGCTCAAAGTCCTTCAGTCCTAGGGCCTCGTTGACGGTCGGCACGTCGGGAAGCTGCGCTGTGCGCCTGAGCGAGGTCACTGCCAGGGCTTTGAGCTTGCCGGCGCGCACAAACTGCAGCGCCACCGGCAGGTTCACAAAACCCAGGGGCAGGGTACCGCCCACATGGTCATTGGTGGCCGGTGCCAGGCCCTGGTAGGCGATGTGGGTCAGCTGCACGCCGCTGCGGTAGGCCAGCAGCTCGCCAGCCAAGTGGCCGGAGCTGCCGATGCCGGGCGAGCCGTGGTTGATCTTGCCTGGGCTGCGCCGCGCCATGTCGATCAGCTCGGCCAGGGTGTTGACCGGCAAGCTCGGGTGCACCGTGATCACGTTAACCATGGACGCCACCTCGATGATGGGCGTCAGATCCGTGGCCGGATTGAAGGGCAGCTTGGCAAACAGGGCCGGGTTGGTGGCCAGCGTGATGCCGTTGATCAGCACGGTGTAGCCGTCAGGCGCCGCCTTGGCCACATAGTCGGTACCGATATTGGTGGCAGCGCCTGCCTTGTACTCCACGATCACCGGGTTGTTCATGGAGGCCTGCATGCGCTGGGCCAGCGCACGGGCAAAGATGTCGGCGGTGCCGCCTGGCGGGGCCGGTACGATGATCTTGATCGGCTTGTTTGGAAAGTTTTGAGCCAGTACGGGTGCTGTGCCGCTCAGGGCCATCCAGCCCAGGATATGACGTCTTTGCATAGGAAGCTCCAGGAGGGGGGCGATTGCTTGCTGCGGACGATTATGAGCGCTTTGGCCGCCGCCCTCGCGGCGATGCGGCTCATGATGTGGTGTGGGAGCCGCGCCCTCGCGGCGATGCGGCGCCTGATCGCTGACCCCATCGCGCCGGGGGCGACGCTCCCACAGGCAGTGATCTTTGCTCATGGCTGGCGGCGGCAGGGTGGTGTGGGAGCCGCGCCCTCGCGGCGATGCGGCGCCTGATCGCCGGCCCCATCGCGCCGAGGGCGGCACTCCCACAGGCAGTGGGCCTTGCTCATGGCTGGCGGCGGCAGGGTGGTGTGGGAGCCGCGCCCTCGCGGCGATGCGGCGCTTGATCGCCGGCCCCATCGCGCCGAGGGCGGCGCTCCCACAA
>Ga0164293_10000038_pt1 | contig 79790 bp, 148 predicted proteins | sample GEODES118metaG_FD_111487 | JGI IMG/M metagenome (GOLD analysis project Ga0164293, IMG submission 111487) | Eutrophic lake water microbial communities from Lake Mendota, Wisconsin, USA - GEODES118 metaG | ecosystem: Environmental > Aquatic > Freshwater > Lake | place: USA: Lake Mendota...
AAAAAACTATTTAAAAAGTAATTAGTTACCTTTAAAATATTTACTAATATCTATTGTAAATCCTTTAGGTAAATTTATAACACAATCCATACTGCTATCGGTGCTATCATCAAAATAATAAGCATCACTAGAACTAGTATACGGACTAAATCCATATTGTTTAGGGTCCCAGTTTGATCCACCAAAAAGAGTAGGCGCAACTTCAGGTTCTGTATATGTGGGCTCTTTCTTACAAGACCTACAGAACCAAAACTCAGACCTACCCCATACTTGTTTAGCGATATCTAAACTATTACAATGATTACATTTACTTGGCTCTTTTTTGTCCATTTTTGTTTTTCCTAAAAACGACAGTTCCTGTCGCTTTATTAAAATAGATTTTCATATTTAATAGTAATAAAAATTGATTAAAAACAAAAGACTTTAATCCTGATTCGGCTAAATAAATGTCGTAAGACAAATCCCATGAGTTTGTTTTAAAATGTGATTTTATATCATTAGCCATTAACTTTAACTTTGGATTAGTTTTTAATTCATCTTTTGCTTTTTTATTCATATTGGATACAAAGTTTTTTCTTAATTCTGCTATTTGTTTACTCATTTATTTCCCCAATGTTTCAATTTCATCAATTGTTATTGTAACTACTTTATAATCTTTATCAATACATACAAAAATAATATCAGGCTTACCTATTGTTTTAGGAATACCTAATATACTTACTACTTTTAAGTTTAGTCCGGATTTAGTCTTTAATAATTGCATTATAGTTCTCCTAAAAAAACAATTTCTTTTTCAAAATTAGTTAGCAATTCATTAACCATTGTTTCTCTTGTTTTTTCTTCCCACCAAAAATCATCGATTTTAGCCGAGTGTTTATTAATAAGCCAAATAGCAAAGCTATTATGTATTTTTTTTGGCACAAAACTAATATGATCCGTTAATGGAAAATAGTACACATACTCTTTATCCACGGTCACGTCTTTGTGCAATAAGTTCTTCTTTAACTAAAGTAAAATTATACAATTGATTCAATGTGATAAAACCATAAGCTTCATTGACATTGTCAAAAAAGCGCACATCCCACATTGAACTGGAATCTTCTTTAGGCATAAGATATTCTAATCTATACTCTATTCTTTTTTCTTTTTCCATATATACCTTCCTTTGGTCCATAATAATATAAAGGTTTAGATCCGTCAAGATATTCTTCAATAGATTCGGGATTATGTACTTCAATGTGTGCTTTTACTAAAGCCAGTATATCACCTAGTTGTAATTCCTGGTTTATACACATTTCATCAATAATACACTCTAAATCTAATAAAATCTTACCCATTGACCGAGTTTTTTTATCCATGGTAAGTATATAATACAACGAATTAAATATAAAAGCAAGGTATATTAACAAGTTAGGAAGTGAGGTGTAATTGGCTGGTATTAATACAAAACTAGATGCTAACCAAGTTCTTAAACAGGCTTATGATGAGCCTAATCAAAGACTTAGAGTAGATGCAACGCTAAGTGCAACTATTGGTGACGTAATAATTAAGGACGCTGACGGCGATGAATTGGCCGTTAATCCTGATGGAAGCATCAATGTACAGATTGCTGGAGGTGGGCTCCAGGTAGAAATTAGTGCAGCAGATGGTGATAATATTGCCATCTCAGATGGTACTAATACTGCTTCAGTAAATCCAGACGGTAGTCTAAATGTAAATTTAGTGGGAACTAGTGAAGTTAAAATTACTGACGGAACTGATGATTTAGCAATCAACGCCGATGGAAGTATTAATTCTATAGTAACTGCAACAGATTTAGATATTAGAAATTTACAATTTTCTACGGACAAAGTAGATATTACTGGTTCTAACGTAGGAATACAAGGAACCGTTACAGTTCAGGCTACCGATTTAGATATTAGAAATTTACAGTTTACTCAAGATAAAGTTGACGTAAGTGGTTCTTCTGTAACCGAAGTAAATAGTTCTGGTATATTAACTGAATTACAATCTATTGATTCTAAGCTTCCTTCTCTTGGACAACAAACTGCTGCTAATTCAATAAGCGTTACTTTAGCTAGTGACATTGGTCCTCTAGTAGCTAATGTAGAATTAAATGCTTTTACTAATACAAATCCAGACAATGTCCAATTAGTTGGAAGTATTAATGGAACTGCTACTGGAACTAAATACGGTATTGTTAATAATCTGCGTTTACAAATTTTAGATGCTCATGATAGAATTGCTAATTTTATTTATGCAGATTTTGGTACAAAAAATCAAAGAATTATACAAGTAAATTATATCAGTGCTACGTTTTTAGGAACTACTGTTCAAAGAGTTTTTTCTTATACATTAGTTGGAAATAATTATAGGCGCGATAATGAAACTTGGACTATAGTTTAAGGAGAATAAAATGAAATTGCTAGATGTAAAATTATTGGAAAGTGTTAATGGGACGTATGACCAAACGAGAACCACAACTCAAGGTCGTGTAACCCAGAGAACAATTGACTCCAAGCCAGTGCTGGGACCATCACCCACTCGATTTCTTGATGTGTTTTCTGATACTGCTGGCGCATTCACACCTACGACCACATTGTTTGCGACTGATAATGGACGAATCTTTATGATCGGTGCCATTGCCGCTGGTGCCATTCCTGTTGTTTGTTATGAAATCAACCAAACTACAGGCGTTCATACCTATGTTGGTCGTATCAATATTTCTGTTCCTTCATCCCCTGCGATTGTTCACACTATTCGTTCGATTAAAGTAATTGATAACGGAACTTCAGGATGGAAAATTTACATTATTGCGACCGGTACTTTATTAGTCGGTGGATCAGGTGTATTGCTTGCGAACAACATTGCACGAGCGGATTTTTCGCAGGTTTCTCCACCCGTCATTCCATTTGCAACAGGTAACAACCAAAAAGCTGTTTATCAGCTTGGGAAACTTGCATCATTAAATTCAAGATCAATGACTATTACTCTGGGAACTCCAGTAAAATTTAACTTTGTTGGTCATGGTTTTCAAAACAACGATCAAGTCTATTTTACATCGCAAGTTGGTTCTGCTTGGACAACTTCAACATTCGCAATTAACGTTAAGTATTTCGTGAGAAATGCCTCCGCCAATGACTTTGAACTGTCAGCTTCATTTAACGGCGCTTCAATTGGCGCTGCTGCTGGTCCAACTTCTGTTGTCATGCAACCACTAAATCAAGAGATTGATGCCTTTGGTGCTATCATCGACGTTGCAGCAAACAGGCTTTATACGCACGTAGGAACAGCCGCCAATCCACAATACTTTGTACGAGACACATCGGTTGCGCCAACTTATTCAACTCAGACAGCGGCTATTGTGGCTGGAACTCCAGGAAAAATCCAAATCAATGCTCATGGATTAACTGAAAACGAACCAATTAAGTTTTTAGCTGGATCGTTGCCAGTGGCTTTTGCTCTCAATACGACTTATTTTGTTCGTAATTTGACAGTCAATGATTTTGAACTCTCTGCAACAGCAGGCGGTGCTTCAATTACCGTTGTTGGTAGCGCAACAGGCGTAACAGTCGGCAAGTCTTTTGGTTACACTGACTCTCAGTGGTTACATCAAACAAGCATCATGCCAGCTATAACTGGTACTCTACTTGCCTCAACTGACGTTGAAGCAATTGCTACACCCGTAAATGCTCCACTCAACGGACCACTTCTTAATGGTCAAAAATGTGCTTTCTTTGCGACATCTTCAAACCTTTACCTCGGAAGACTTGACGAGCTTACTGCTGGTGCAACCACATGGCCTTCATTGACCACGTCTAATATGCTAGGACTGCCTTCTCAGATTGTTACTCCGATTGTGTTAAGTGCCTCATGGTCAGATTCTCTTGATCATGCCATTGTGTTGATTGGTCAAACCTCAACTAACGCATATAGGTTTATGCTTAAGAAGGTTGAAAATAATAAATTAACAGCTCTTTTTGGTGATATGTGTATGGATTTTTATGAAACAACTACTAGAGAGGCATATGAGCTAAGACCAGCATTGCAATATATTAACTTCACAAATCACGCAGGTTGGTTGTTTGCTCTATCTTCAGCAGTAGGACAAAGAGGTGTTTTTGCAGCAGATTTAAGATCGGATACACTTGCAGATCAAAGTTATATTGTTTCTAAAGTCGTAGATTTTCCAGACAATGCTGTTTTAAAAAACATTCAAGTTATGAAAGAGCTTGTAAAAACTGGAGGAGAGGTTAAAGTTGAATATAGAACCAGTGGATTTGCTTCTATTTCAGGAGGTTGGTTAGAATTAGACCCTGATCAGGAGCTGTCTATTCCTGTAGCAGATAAAATTCAATTTAAATTATCATTTAAAACTTTTTCTTTTGACAGAACTAGCCATGTTCAGATTTCTGATATTTTTATTGGGTATGAAGCACAGGAAGATTTATCTGATAACTGGGAATATAGCTACGATGACTCTTCTTCTGGTTCTCCAACTCGTATTGGGTTCCGTTTAAAACAAACATATGTAACGTCTGTGCCGTCTACACTTAAGTTTCAAGCAGCCGATCTTAGTGGATTAATTCTTGTAAGTCAAACAATTACAACAAATCCTTCTAATTTCCAGTATTCTACAGATGGTGGAACAACATGGATTGCTCTTGGAACAATTCCAAACACAGTTGGAACGCTTGTAAGATACACATTTACAAGTCCTCCAGGAACAGATATTCGTCCGAGTTTAAAGGATAGCTAATGTCTAATTTACTTTTTGCCGGGGGGGCTATCGTACAAGGTACAACCCTTGGTGCTATATTTGGTAACCAGCTTGTGACAGGAGGAGCGTTTCAGCCCTCCTCACAGGCTTGTATTGTAGATCTAACTCCACCCATTTTTGGAGGAATTACCTTTCTTACTAGAGGGGCTTTAGGTCAACTTAGAGCGTCTTGGGCAGCAGCTACCGATCTATCGTCTCCTATCAAATACGAAGTTTATGTACAAGCAGAAACAAGTTTAAATTTATTTAATGTTGTAAATATTGCATTTATTACTCCTAACTTACAAGCAGATATATTTTCTTTAGCTAATGGAACTCTTTTGCTATCTGGAGTTAGATATTATGTTGGAGTTAGAGCGGTAGATTCTATTGGCAATAGAGATAACAATACAATAAATTTCTTTCAAACAACTCCTGGGATTACCGGAGCAACAAATGCAGAAATCAATGGAGTATTTGCAGTAAATACAAACAATCAACTTATTGCTAGTTTTTGGGTTAATGATAATGATGGCGTTATAAATAATCCTAGTAGATTAGGGTTAGCTAGTTATGTAATTTACGATCAAAACGGTAATCTTGTGCCTAGCATGGCTCAAAATAATATTACAGCAGACGCTGAGGGATTTTACGAAATTACTCCTGTAAATTCTGTTTTAAGTTTAGATAATACATTTTACACAGTTAAAGTAACTATTTATGTTGATGGTATTGCTATTGTTTATAATCTACCAATCAGCTATGCTGAAGCTGGTCAGCAATATGAACCAAGAGCAGTGTTCTCTATTGATGCAGCAAATCAGTTACAAGCTACTATTTGGATTACTAAAAATGGAGAACAGATTAGTAGTAATTTAGGAACTGCTTCTTACGCAGTTTATAACAAAGAAGGAACAGCTTTAGGAATATCTCAATCGGGAATTATTGCAGACGTTAATGGTCTATATAAAACAACTCCAGTATTAGCAACAGCTTTAACAGACTTGACGCATTATACTGTACTATTTAACATAACAGCAGATGGTGCAGTAAGAAAAGGCGCAATTGGTATCACGGTGGCCGACTAATGGCTAGTAGAAGAGTAATGATGCTTACTAATAATGAATATATACAACCACTTAAGTTGTCATTTAATAATAAAAAAGTTATTACACCAAATGCTGCATATAATTCTATTATAACAAAAATTAGTTTTGAAAGACCACAAAATAAAGAGTATCGAGTAAAAGCCTGGTTGCGATTTAATTCAAACACATTTAATGGTGTACAAATGGTAGGCTCTCTTTTTAGAGGTAAAACGGCTAAAACAATTGCTAGTTGTACATTTAAAATATACTCAATAGATGTTACTGATAATTGGACAGAAACTTTGCTTGTAACAACATCAGGAACAGCAGTTAATCAAAATAAGTTTACAGCAAGTTCACCTGAGTCGGCTTTGGCTCCTGCATTTCTGACTGGTGAATTAACTTATAAAATGGAAGTTGAAATTACAAGATTTAGTAAAACTTATTCTGATATATTTTATTTTAATCACTTGGGTATTTACGATAGTTTTATTCGACTTAAAAATGATGTAGAGTTTTTAGATATAACTAAAAAAGATTTATAAGGTAAAAAAATGGCTAGAATTACAGCTAAAGAAGCACCTAAAAAATTAACTAAAAAAATATCTATAAAAAGAATTATGGATTTATTGCAGTTTGTAGCTATTTGCTATCTAGTTCTGGAACAGAGCAAGCTCCTCGATAAGATCCTTTTATTGTTTTAAAAAATTCAACAACACAAGGTTTTCTTATTCCTATACAATACATTTTTAGTTCCGAAAATCCAGCAATGTCTTCCTTAGACCAAGGAGGACTAACGTTAGTTTTCATTGGTTTACAAGTAGCAGATAATACAGTAAATAATAATAAATTTATCAAAATGTATCCTCATATTTTCTAATTTCTTTATTACAATAACAACAATGACTTGTAATTTTTGTTATCCTTTTATTTTTAAAAGAATAAAAATGTATTTCAGTTATTTTAAATTTATGCTTACATAAATCAAATAAATCTACTAAATTAGTGTAAATTTGTTTTATTTTTTTTATCATTACTATCTTCTATTGATTCAATTTTTTCTACTTCCATGCCAGTACTTTCTACGGCATCCATAACGAATTGTTCTGTTCCAACGATAAGACCATGCACGTTGTCTTCTTCAGATTCAACAATAGGAATACCAATAATCCACCCAAGCTCTTCTACAATTTCAGTTAAAGCTTGAATTAATTCTTGTTGACGTTCTGTTGATAGTTCAGTTTTCAAGCTTTACCTCCTGGTAAATTACTTCTTCAATATCTCCACTTGTTTTACTAAATGATACGTTTACAAACTTAGTATTTATAATACTAGGATTAACATAATAGCCAGTCATTGACATAAAATCAAAAACTTTATTTATATCTGATTCAATAAAAGATCCATCTAATCTTAGAATTTTAATTCTATACGTCATCTTTTAACCTCACTGATTTAGTCAATTCTGGAAATTTACTTACAGATTCGGGGTGTACGTGTATTGTTACAAATTCACTTTTTAAATTACTAGCTTTAAGTGTTAGTTTAGATTCATTAGGTTCGATGTATATATCTACACTACTCCCTGGACATTTCTTAGTTAAATACTCAGTAATTTCTTTTACATCACTTGCGCTTATTTTAAATCCCATTAAAACTCCATTTTATATGTTATTCTTTTATCAACAATTACGCTATACATTGTTCCAAAAAAAGGTATATACTTTTCATACTGTTTAGGTAATATTTCTTTTTGGATTCTTCTAAAAACTTCTTCTCCTAAAGCATCTACTCCATAAAATTTAGCAACAGCATCAATAGTTTTTTTTTGCATCTGCTCTTCTGTATAAGTTTGAGCATTGCAAATACTAGTTAAAAGACTTAGGATTAGTAATATTTTCATATATCTCATCTTCTAATAGTACCATAACTGCAAGCTCACTTAAACCACTAAATACTCTATCTCCTGTATTTAATTGATTGTATTGGTCTAATTTATCTCCATAAGCAAATTCTGAGTGCTTTAGTAATCCTAGAGGAATTGGAGTTGTATTAGTTTTAAGTCCAATAGAATTATCATAGGTCCAGGTTAATGGATCTTCTTCATACATATATTCTTTAGCTTCTTCTAAGTACTTAGCGGTAATCATGTCTGGTGCTACTTCTTTAATTAATCCAACAAAATACAAGTTATACCAGGATTTACTTAAGTTAAAGATATATCTAAGCGCAAATCTATACACAAACTTTTCAACCTTAGTGTCAGCAAGCTTTAAAAGGATGTAAAGCGCATGAACACAATTGGCATCATTGAAATATCCACGTCTATCTGGTAAATATGCGGTAGGTAATAATGATAACAATGAATAACCTTTTTTATAGAAAAGATTCCAATATTCTTTTTCACTGCTTTTGGATTTATTCTTTTTAGCGTTAGTTTTAAGTGCTGCCAGAATTGTTAAAGCTTGTGCTCCTACAGTTTCTAGTCCAGGTTGAAACATTGCCCGACTGGATTTCATTCTTACTGCCTCTGGTCTTAAACTAGCTTCTTTTAATCGTTTATTCCATAGAGTTTTATATGGTTCATCTGGTGGTTCTTGTGCTTCAAGTATAGAATAATCAAACTCTATGATATTACTAACTAATTGGTCATATTTTTCAAGAAGCAGTTCTTGAGATGAATTTTGTAAATTAGTATCAAGCATAGCTAAAGATAAACCTAAAAGCATATCACCTGATGTAGATTTCATATTAAATATAAATTTATTCTCTGTGTAATCCCACTTGTAGCCGCGAGCTAAGTAGTTACCTTGCATACACTGAGTAAGAGCATAATCCATCTGAGCATTTCTTTTGCCTAGTTTAGACATTAAAAATACATACTGACCATGTCTCAATAGCTGATGGTCCGGACTGTGGTTTGCTCCGTTTAAAACATCAATAAGCTTATTTCTAGGTAAGTATAGCTCATAGAATTCATTCTTAAGTACAGGAAGAAATTTAAGGATTTTTTGCATCCGTTGAGTCTTTTGCGTTTTATTTAAACGCCTAGCGACAGGAGGACGTTTTTTATATTTAAATTTATTGTATAAAATACCGTAGATGCCTAAACATCCAATAAGTAATAGTTTAATTGGAAGACTAATCCAATGTAAAGTATCTCTAATAATATTTTTAAATGTATTGGTTTTAACATCAGTAACAATTTCTAAATATTTATTTAACACAAATAATCTCCTAAATTAAAAAATTCATCTTCTCTAAGAATATCTACAGTATCAACTAATTTAGTAGTATATTTAATAAAAAAGTTATCCCTAAAAAATGGGTATTTTTTAGCTAATATACCAGGAGTGTCTACCTCTATTTTTTGATATCTTTTCATAGTTCCCATAACTTTTCATACCATTTAATTAGCGCGTCTTCTGCTTGATGTTTTTTCTTAGTCTCATTGTAGTACGCGGCTAAATCCATTTCAAGAGAAAAAAGACATTGCTTAAATAAAGTTTTGTTTCTTCTATTATAAGCTTCAGCCAAAGCGTCTATATCGTTTAATACACTTTTATTTAATCTAATTTCTTTAAACATATTAGTAGCATAGCACATCTTGGGTATAAAAGCAAGAAGATTAACAAGTTAGACTGTAAACCTTTGATTTCATACAAACGGCATAGTGGTGTTTCCACAATATAAATATAGGCCATGACGTACAAATCATTGTTTTTACTAAAGAAAAGGTAATATATGAATAAGATGAATGAATTCTTATCAAAACTACCAGAGATGGCGTTTTTGATTTTTTCAATAAGACTTGCCATATTAGGCGCATCTATTGGTGACGCTTTAGCTCTAATCTCAGTTGTTGCTTATATTGCATATAAACAATTTATTGAGGCTGGAGTAGTTAAAAAGTCAGACGAAGTTAACATTCGGTTGGAAGAATTAGAAAAATCTATTTCTGCATTAAAAATGGACAAAGTGATTCAGAGAGGTCCACAACCAAATGAGCAAAAAACAAAAAGATACTTCTAAGACAGAAGTAGCAACAATTCATGAACTTGCTGAAAAATTTGTTCAAACTACAGTTGTAGAAAAATTTGAACAGGACAATGTCTCTTTAGCTCAAGAGATTATTAATTTAAAACAACAATTATCAGAAAAAACTAAACATATTCAACACTTAGAAGATATACTAAAACATACAGTATCTTCCTATTCCCCTGTTTTTAATGAAGTAACAGATGAGGAAATGATTGCATTAAAGCAATTAGAGCGCCTTAAAGAAGCAGCACAAATTAGACCATTAAGTCTAGAAGAAGTGCGCATATACGATTTATTAGTAAAAAATAAAAGATTAGCACAAGGTAAAGAAACTGGGATTATTGACACAGTTAAATTACCACAAGATAAAAAAGAATTAATTAAAATTGCAGCTAAAAAGATTCAAGTAGTAGACCAAGATGAATAAAAAGGGAATCTCTCTTAAAGAAAAAGAGATTCAAAAGAAAGCCAGGGAACAACTCTGGCGTGAAGGTATACTAGAGTGGAAATTACATCCTTCTCAAAAGGATATGTATGATTTTTTCCACGGTAAAAAAGATAAAACTATAATCTTTAATTGCTCTCGACGGCTAGGTAAATCCTGGCTTTTACTATTGATAGCAATTGAAGTTTGTCTTAAAAAAAAATCAACAGTTAAATTTGTACTTCCTGAAACTGGATGGGCTAGGAAAGTAATTAAGCCTGTAATGCAAAAAATATTAGAAGACTGTCCAAATGAATTAATCCCTACGTTTAAAACTCAAGATAACATGTATGTTTTTGCTAATGGCTCAGAAATCCAGTTAGCAGGAACAGATAATGGTAATTATGAGAAGTTGCGTGGAGGAGATGCCGACCTTTGTCTAGTGGATGAGGCTGGATTTTGCTCTGATCTAAATCACATCATTTCATCCATTCTTATTCCTACTACTTTACTTACAAAAGGTAGAATCATTCTTTCCTCTACAACCCCCGACAATCCAAATCATGAATTTATCCAACAGATGAAAATGGCAGCTAGTGATAAGCGTATGATAGTTAAGACTTTATACGATGGACTTGAAGATAGCAAAAGGTCTGACTCTCCACACATTACCCCAGAGATTATTGAAGAGATTATCTTAGGTATTCCTGGTGGAGTAGACTCAGATGCATTTAAAACTGAGTTTTTATGTCAACTTATTTCAGATAGCGATAAATCCGTTGTCCCTGAATTTTCTAGACATGAAGAGGATGTAGTGTCTGATTGGCGTATGCCTAATTTTTGCGACAAATACGTTTCTATGGATATAGGATTTAAAGACTTAACTGCTGTACTATTTGCTTATTATGATTTTGAAAATGCAGTCCTTGTAGTCCAAGATGAAGTTATTATAAATGGACCAGAGCTTACCACTAAAAAACTTGCTGATGAAATCCAAATAAAAGAATCTAAGCTTTGGACTAGTCCTTTGACTGGTGAGCAGGATAAGCCTTATTTAAGGGTATCAGACAATAACCTTTTAGTTATCAATGACTTAGCTAAGCTACATGGCATCTATTTTAGCCCTACTGAGAAGCAAAACAAGGACGCAGCTATTAATCAGGTCAGAATGATGATAGACGAGGGTCAAATCAAAATTAACCCTAAATGTGTTCATTTAATAGACCATATAAAGCTTGCTACGTGGGGACCTAATAAAAAAGATTACGCTAGAGTTAGCGGACATCACTACGATGCCTTAGACGCTTTTATCTATTTAGTAAGAAACGTGAGCTTTACACACAATCCTTTTCCAAAAGGTTATAGATATCAAGGACTTGGGAGCCGTGATAACGTGTTTTTTAAGGAATCAGCTTATGAGCCCACCACAGACATAGAAAAACATCTGTCTGAACAATTTAAGCCAAGAACCACATATCGTAGAAAATCCAATTAATTTAACAAGTTAGTGTATCCGGGAGAACACAATAAATGTCTGATAATCAATATTTTGCAGCTAAAGACGGTAAAGAAACCGCTAATATTGTTCTTCAAAAAGCTAATATGTGGTTTAACGGATTAGATGCCAATGGCTATCTTGATCAATTGCGCGCTATGTATGCTGCTTATTATGGAGCTTACTATACCGACAACGGAAATGCTAATTCTATTACATTCTCCGGTGAGCAAGGTGAGCTAGTAAATATTGCTGTAAATCATTTAAATAACTTAGCGTTACATATGCTTAACATGATTACAAGTGTTAGACCTACAATGCAAGCAAGATCTGTAAATACTGATTATAAATCAATGACTCAAACTAAGCTTGCTAATGGAATTCTTGATTACTACATGCGTGAAAAACGTTTAGAGTATTATATTAAAACTGCCACAGAAATGGCAATAGTTTTAGGTTCTGGATATATCAAAATTGAATGGAATGCTACTAGTGGTGAAGTTTACGATTATTCAGAAGAAACAGATAATGAAATTTATGAAGGAGATATTGAAGTTTCAAATCTTTCTCCATTTGATGTAATTTTTGACATCAGCAGAGAAGACCAAAAACATGACTGGATTCTAACTCGGTCATGGAAAAATAAATATGACATTGCAGCAAAATTTCCCGAACTTGAAGAAAAAATTAAACAACTTGAAACTAAAACACAACTATCTAATCTTTATCTTGATTCTTTCTTTGGTGATGATACAGATTTAGTTCCCGTATATGAGTTTTATCATAAAAAAACAGAAAGCATGCCACAAGGTAGATACTTAATGTTTTGTTCTGATGACGTAGTTCTTATGGATAGTCCTATGCCATACAGAAATTTACCAGTATATAGAATTGCTCCTAGTAATATTATGGGTACGCCTTTTGGATATTCTCCGCTTTTTGGTATTTTACCAATACAAGATGCAGTAAATGCTCTTCATTCTACAGTACTTACTAATCAAACAGCGTTTGGTGTTCAAAGTGTTGTTGGTCCTAAAGGTGGAGATATTTCTGTTTCTGAACTTTCAAGTGGTCTTACTTACATCGAAGTAGATGAAACTAAGGGTCAGCTCAGACCTTTAAACTTAACACAAACTCCAGAAGAAATATTTAAATACATGCAAATGCTTGAAAAAGCTATGGAAACTATTTCTGGTGTAAACTCTGTTGCACGGGGAAATCCAGATCCTAATTTACGTTCTGGTAACGCTCTTGCTCTAGTACAATCTATGACTTTGCAATTTATGTCTGGTCTTCAACAATCATACGTTGCGTTAATTGAAGATTTGGGTACTGGTATCATTAACATTCTTAAAGACTACGCTGCAGTTCCTAGAATGGCGGCTATTGTTGGTAAATCTAATCGTACATACATGAAAGAGTTTACTGGAGATGATTTATCTTCAATCAACAGAGTTGTTGTTGAGCTTGGTAACGCACTTTCACGTACTACTGCTGGACGTGTTGAAATGGCAGAACAGTTATTACAAATGGGTTTAATTAAAACTCCACAACAATATTTTTCTGTTATGAACACAGGAAATCTGGATGTTATGACTGAAGATGAGCAAGCACAATTATTTTTAGTTAAAGGTGAAAATGAATTTTTAATTGAAGGTAAACCAGTAATTGCAATCTTTACTGATGACCATAATCTTCATATTAAAGAACATTCTGCAGTTCTTGCTGATCCTGAAATGCGTTTTGACCCTGAATTAGTACAAAGAACTTTGACTCATATTAATGAGCATATTGCTTTACTTAATGGTTCAAGTATGGCACCAAAGCCTGAAAGCAATCCAGATTATTTAACTATTAATAATCAACAACCTTTAGCTCCCGTAGGCGGAATGCCAGCAAATCAACCGCAACAAAATGTACCAGATGCTAGTATGACAGGACAAGCTATTCCCCAGGCACTTGATGCATCACAACAACTTGATCCTCAAGCTCAACTTAATGTAAATATTCCTCAACCTGCTCAACCTCCAGCAATAAATGGAATTCCTCAACCGACTACACCAGAACAAGTTTTAGCATCTAGTGGAGGGATTTCTGTTGGATAAGGTTAAAGCTTTAGCTAAAGAAAAACTAAAGGAATTTGAAGGCTCTTTAAATGAAGTGCATCAAGATAGCAAAGGTATTGACACTATTGGTTCAGGGATGGCTTTGCGAAGTCCTGCAACTAAAAACGCTTTTGCTAATTTAGGATATGATACTGAAAAAATTAGAACAGGTGAAACTTCCGTACCACAAAAAGATTTAGATTCAGCTATGGATAAAGTTCTTAATGAAAAGTATGATCTTTTAAATAACATTAAAGAACGTTCTTTTCCTCAAAAAAACTTAAATGAGCAACAACAAGCTGCTCTATTATCTATGGTTTATAATAGTCCAGAACTTCTTGGACCTAATATTAGACAATATTTAAATGAAGATAAAGACGTAGATGTAATGCGTGAGATTGTTTTAAATAGTAATAAAGATAAGTCTCCTGGAGTTCTTTTTAGAAGATTACAAGAAGCCGAGCTTTATGGTGGAGATATGGGCTTTAGTGACATGCTTTCTACTATGTCAGAACAAGAAAAAAATTATATTTTTAATACATTAAATGAAACTAAAAATGAGCAACAAAAACAAAAGATGATAGAGAAGTATCCACAATTTGCTCCATCTTATGTACCTACTGAAGCTCCTAAGTTTAACAAAGTACTTAAACTATTTAAAGGATAATAAATGGCTGATGAAAGATTTCCACTATTAAAAAAAGCTTACAAGGCAGTAAAGGAAGCTACAGAACCTGCAACTGAGTATGAGCAAGGTATGGCTAATGCATACGATGAAATGCAAGGATTGCACAATTTAAAACAAATATTTGGTGGATCAGAAATAGAACAAAGAAAACCTATTAAAAATATTGAACGAACCACTCCTCCTCCATATGGCACTAACTATATGTCTGGAGACTATGGAAAAAGCAAAAATCCAATGAGTTTAGAAGAAGCAGATAGTAGATTAAATGATGCATATAAAATGCAACAAATGAAACAATTAGAAGATTTGGAGCAAATTGGGGAATTTGAAGAACCAGATTCTGAAGCTAATTTACGTGCTGCTAAATTGAGGGCTTTACTCGGTAAGTAATTAAATTATATAAAATTGACACTATTTAAAACTACCTATCTCAATTAAGAGACGGTATATAACAAGGAGAATATATGTCAGACGCACAACCAGCAGCAGTAGCTGCGGAAACAGCACCAGTTGAATCGACTGGTCAAGCAGTAGAATCACTAGATACAGGCTCTGCGCCTGTAGAAGCACAAGCTGATGCAATCGATCAAGCTGAAGCTTCAGGTGAAATTACTAAAAAAGAAGCACAATCTTTAAAAAAACAACTAAAGATTAAAATTGATGGTGTTGAAGAGACTATTGATTTGGATTTGTCTAATGATGAAGAATTAAAAAGACACATTCAAAAAGGCAGAGCTTTTGATAAACGCGCTAAAGAATATGCATCATTAAAAAATACAGTAGAAGGCTTTATTCAACAACTAACTTCTGGTGATGAATCCGCAGAAAAAGCATTAGCTCAACTTGGAATGAATCCTGAAGAATTTGCTGTAAAATTAATGGAGCGCAAGATTAAAGAACTTGAGAAATCTCCAGAGCAAGTTGAACGTGAAAAAATGCAAAAAGAGCTTGAAGAGCTTCGCAATGAAAAAAAACGTGCTGAAGAAGAAAAACAACAGATGCAAATGGAAAAGCTCAGAAATCAATATGCTGCTGAAATTGAAAATGAGATTGAATCTGGACTTAATGATGCTAAATCAAAGCTTCCTAAAGGTAACCCTAGAGTAATTAAACGTATTGCTCAAACTATGCTTCATGCTATGGAAAATGGATATAATGACGTAACTGTACGTGATGTTATTCCTGTTGTAGAAAAAGAGTGGCAAGAAGAATTACGTTCTTACTTTGATACATCTGCTGAAGATTTATTAGAAGAATTAGTTGGTAAGCACAATTTGGATAGAGTTAGAAAGAAGCGTTTAGGTTCACGTCCAAATGCACCTAAGACAAGTGCTAGTTCTATTAAAGATACAGGCTCTAGCAAAATCCAAGAAGATGTTGAAAGACCTAAGAAAAGTTTAAAATCATTTTTAAGAGATGACTAAACGGAGATAATATGAAAGTACATCATACAAGAATCAGATATGAAGACTCGGGGATCTCTAAACAGATCCTTACTCCTCATGGAATGATGCAAATAAAATTAAATAAAGAAGAAGGCAGCTTTAGTATTACAAATCATGTTGGATATGAAGTTGCTAATGGTAAGTCAAAAAGTTTAGCCGGACTTAAAAAGAAAGCCAAAAGTGTATTATGTAAGCTTACTGGCATTCAGTTTAAGAAAGAAGCTAAACCTAGTAGACAAGGCAAGCGTATTGGTGGAATTATTTCTAAATAGTACACTAGCTAAGTATATAAATTAACAAGTTAAATCGAAGGAATAAATTTATAAGTAATTTTTAAGATTCATTAATACCCGTAAAAGGATTTAATGATACCAAGATTATAAAAGTAATATTTAAAAATTCACTAAATAAAATATAAAAAACTATAAAAGGAAAATAAAATGGCTGTAGCAAATACACTAGACACATTAAATGGTCTATTCAAACAAGTTTATGCAGATCAACTGCAAGACTTAATCCCCGATGGCGTAAAACTATTAACAATGATCGATTTCTCTAAAAGAGACAGCATCGGTCAAGCTTATAACCAACCCGTAGTTCTTGGAATGGAACATGGCGTTACTTTTGCTGGTCCTACTGAAGATGCATTTACTTTGCAAGACGCAGTTGCTGGTCAAATCAAAAATGCTGAAGTTAAATCTTCTCAGTTACTTTTGAAATCATTACTTGGTTATGCTTCTGCTTCACGATCTGCTGAAGGCGGAGCTAAAGCTTTTAAATCTGCTACTAAGTTCCTAGTTGGAAACATGCTCCGATCAGTAACTAAGAAGCTTGAAATTGAAATGCTTTATGGACAAGTTGGATATGCTACTCTTGCAGCGGCTGCTTCAAGCGTAACTATTGCTATCCCTGCTTCTGAATGGGCTCCTGGAATCTGGGCTGGTGCTGAAAACATGCCTATCGATATCCGTGACTCTGTTGGTGGTAACTCACGTCTACGCACAGTAACTGCTGTTAACTTTGAGACACGTTCAATCACTGTTGATTCTGCTGTAGTTATTGCTTTGAATGACGTAATTTATCACAAAGGCGCTTTCGGAAAGCAATTTGCTGGTATTCACAAAATCATCACTAACACTGGTCTTTTGTTTGGTATCAATGCTTCTGAATACTCTCTCTGGAAGGGTAACACATACGACGCAGGAGCTGCTCCTTTGTCTTTCCAAAAACTTCAAGAGGCAGTTGCTAAAGCTGTTGAAAAAGGTTTGGATTCTGATGTTAAAGTTATCGTAAATCCAGACGTATGGGCTGATCTTTTGACAGACCAAGCTGCTCTCCGAATGTACGATTCTTCTTACTCTCCTGCTAAGATGGAAAATGGTTCTAAAGAAATCAAGTTCCACGGTCAGAATGGTATGATTGAAATCGTTCCTTCAATCTATTGCAAGCGTGGCTTTGCTTACGTATTGTCAATGGACGAGTGGTTACGTATCGGTTCTACTGAGGTTACTTTCCGACGACCTGGTCGTGGTGATGAGTTTTTCCGCGATGTAGAAAATGCCGCGGCATATGAGCTGCGTTGCTACACGGATCAGTGCGTTTTTAGTCATGCTCCTGGTAAGAACGTTTTGATTCTTAATATTGCTTAATAATATCATATAGATAGCAAGTAGAGAGCCCTGGGGAAGCCCGGGGTTTTTTATTTTTTAATTACTTGTATTTTTTAGAGATTATCCTTGACTTTTATGTATTTTTTAGAGATAATAATTTACATAGGAGTTTTTCAGTGACAAAAAAATGTAGTAAATGTAATTTAGAAAAAACTTTAGATTTATTTCCTAATTTAAAAAGGTCTAAAGACGGCAAGTATCCTCAATGTAAAGAATGTAAATCAAGTATAGATAAACAATATTATAGTTTTAATTCCGATAAAGTTAAAAATAATGCAAAAAATTATTATTCTAATAATAAAGAAAACATTCTTCAAAATATAAACAAAGAAGCTAAGTCTCTATATAGAAAACAATATTACGAAAAAAATAAACATATTGAATTAGAAAACGGCAAGCAATATAAAGAACACAATAAAGAGTTTCTTTCTAAAAAAAGATCAGAGTATCGTAAAGAAAATAGAAATAAAATTAATGAATATACTAGAAATCGTAAAAAAGTAGACCCGTTGTTTAGACTAGGTATTAATTTAAGAAAAAGACTTGGTGAAGTATTAAGAAATAAAGATATCATTAAAACCCAAAAACTTAATGATTATATAGGATGTTCTAAAGATGAACTAATTAAACACATAGAATCTCAATTTAAATCTAATATGAATTGGGAAAATTACGGAACTGTTTGGAATATAGACCACATAATCCCTTTGTCTGCTGGCAAAACAGAAAACCATCTATATCAGCTTTCACATTATAAAAATTTACGCCCATTAGACTGTATGGAAAATTTTAAAAAGAATAATAAAATTGAAGTGTGTTGGCAAAAATTTCAAAGAGATAAAAACTTAGATAATGATATTAAAAGTGGATTTAATTTTAATTTAACTCCTTCTGATTTCATTCTTTCTATAGAAAAGCTTTCATTAGAGCATAGAAAATTTATTCAAAAATATGAATGGTTAGGTACAATTGGATTTGGGGTTAAGTGGGTATTTACCGCTAGATATAAGGACGATTTGGCTGGGGTTGTTATGGTATCCGAACCTAATTCATACCATTTTGGTAAGGAAGAGGCTTTGATCCAAAGAGGAGCGGTATCTAGTTGGGCTCCTAAAAATTTAAATAGTAAATTAGTTATGTTTGCTTGTAGATGGATGGTTAGAAATACAGAAAAAAGAATTTTTACTGCTTATTCTGACGTTGAAGCTGGTGAAATAGGAACTATCTATCAAGCTTGTAATTTTGATTACTTAGGGCAAGGATTTGGTGCGTCGGTTTACTATAAATTAGCTGATGGTAGAGTGAAAGGATCTAGATATTTTACTAGAACTTCTGCTATGAAAAAATGGGCTAAGGAGTTAAACATTGAATGGAAATCAGAATGGTGTAAGGCAAATGGGTTTCAAGACGTAGCTAAAATCCCTCAAATCATAAAAGATTATGCTAAAGAAAAGATGAAAGAATGTGAAAAAGTACAACAATTGTCCAAACACAAGTATGCATTATTATTAAATTATGGTAAAAATAAAATTAATAAGCAATGGATACCTAAACCATATCCAAAAAGGATTAAGGATTAAACATCCTACTCTTTCTATCAGTTCTCACACCTAAGTCAAGGTGAACCCACGTCGTGACCTTACCTTTAGTAAAATCAGGATTTTCCAACCACAGCTCATATTTCTTTAGTACCTCAGGCTTCCCTTTCAGTATCCCCGCTATACTCTGCTTACTATCATCCAAAATGTCCACAGCTAAGCACTGTGTATGCAAGCTCTTCTTAGCAGCATTTGCAATCTGCGCATTTACAGCACTTGGTCTAAATCCTGAACTCACCTTAAGCTTAGTTGTATCAATCCCGCACTCAGCCAAACAAGCATTTACAGCTTTAAGCAACTTTGCTGCATTATCCAAATATTCTTGCGTAAGTTCCTTATTTTTTTCTCTGTCTGGATATGCTCCGCTTGCTGTCAAATATTCACGTAAATCAATCATAAATTTCCTCTATTGATGTTATAATATGGTGTATTTCTTGTCTAGTACTAATTATTTTCCAAAATAACCATCCATAATTAGTGCGATAAGTCATGTCAGAAAGAAATCTAGAAATTCTAAACGTGTCTCTACTCAATACGTTATTATATTTTTTCATATTAAATTATCTCCCGATAAATCATTACACAAAAAATATAGTAAATTATAAACATTAAAATCCATAAATAATCCATGAAAAAATATACTACCATAATAAGCTACTCCTAATTGTATAAACAAAAAAGGAGCCATTTTTGCGTTAGAATCTGTTCTTAAAACTGCATTATACTTTCTCATCTGCTTCAACTACATTACCTTTTTTATCATAAAATTTTAAAATCAAGCATTGCTCGTGAGTATCACCATCCATAGTAGTTTCCAGCGTATATTTCTTAACTTTACTAATATCTACAATATCAGCAAAATCCTCTAAGTCCAAGTAACAATTACCTTTTTTATCTTTTTTCACTTTAATATTTTTCATAACTTTACCTCATATTCATTAAATAATTCATATAGTTGCTCTCTTACTGCCTCAAGTACTGCTACTGTAATCTCTGGATGTGTCTTTAATAACTCAGCAAGTTTAGGATCACTCGATGATTCATACTTTAATGCTGATCGTAAATATGTCATGTCTAGTTCCCATAAAATACAGTGCATGGCTCCGGCTTTGCAAGTAGTTTCATATTCTTCTCTTTCTTCTGGTAAGTTAAATTCTAGTATAGCTTTTGGCATATTACACTTCCTGTCTTATTTAGTACGTCTAGTTTTACCCACCAACGTTCTAGTTTAGCCGGGCGTTTCACATAAGTTACACCTAGCTGCATCCATAACACAAATCCAAAACGCAGAGGGTATTTGTAATTAGAAATAGGTTGATATTTTCTCATTTTTCCTCAATATTTACATAACTTTACCATAGTGTACTATATATGTCAAGTTCTTTGTAAAAATCAATAAAATTAACAAGTTAGATTGTCAGCCCTTATAAGGAGCATTTTCATTGAGTAGACCATTAATAGTCAATAATAAGACATTTAATTATCCAGATCCAGGTGAAGATCCTTCTTGGGGTGGTGAGGCAAGTGACTGGGCAAGTGAAGTAACTGAAGTCTTAAATACTATTCTTGCTCCTGGTGATATATTAGCTACAGCATTTGACATAAATGATAACACCACAGTTCCTACAAATATCCAAGGACTAGCATTTGATTCATCTTTAGCTAGATCCGCTAAAATTGTATATTCAGTTTATCGTACATCTACAAATACACCAAGTGGTAATGCTGAAACTGGTGAAATGGACATAATTTATGATAATGGCGCACCCGTAAATACAAAATGGAAAATGACACAAAATAAAAATGGTGATGCTGGAATTGTTTTTAGTATTAATGACTTAGGTCAATTTACGTACACAACTACACAAATAGATTTAGGTGCTGGTGGATATGTTGGAATTTTAAAATTCTCAGCAAAATCTACAGCAATTTAAGGAGTATTTTTACATGGCTTTTAATCCCTTCACAATTATTAAATCTTTATTAATTAAAGAAGAAAATGTTTTAAATCCAAAACAAATTGAAATTGTTCCTGGCGGTACAGCAAATACTAAAACAACACTAGTCGGTTCACAAACTACTGACAAAACTCTTACTTTACCAAATGCTACTGACACTTTGACAGCAAATGCCGCAACTCAGTCTTTAACAAATAAAACAATTGATGCAGATTTAAATACAATTACTAATATTGAAAATGCCGATATTAAAGTAGGAGCAGCTATCGACGCTGCTAAAATCCATAATGGTTCCGTTTCTAACACAGAATTTGGATACCTTGATGGTGTTACGTCAAGCATACAGACACAATTAAATACTAATGCTACAAATATTGCTGATCATATTTCTGATGCAGTTGGTGCTCATGCTGCAAGTGCTATTTCAAATACACCTGCAGGTACAATTGCTGCTACTGATCTTCAAGCTGCTGTAAATGAACTTGATGGTGATATTCAAGCGCATATTAATGATACAGTAGGAGCCCACGGTGCTGGTGCTATTTCAAACACTCCTTCTGGTAATTTAGTTGCTACCGATGTTCAAGGTGCATTAAATGAAATCCAGACAGAATTAGATGCTGCTGTTATTGTTGGCAATAATGCTGCTACTAGAACTTTAAATAACTTAACTACTACTTCTCTTAACGCGGATCTTCTTCCTTCTGGAGCTGGTGCAAGAAATTTAGGCTCTAGCTCTTTACCTTTTGGAACAACTAATACAGAAACACTTACTCGTCAAACTGTTGGAAATTTAACAATTTCTACAAGTTCTGGATCTTTACTTTTAAATCCTTCTACAATTATTGATGTTAATAATAAATTAGTATCTAATGTTGCTGCTCCTGTTTCTGCTGGCGATGCTGTAAACAAAGAATACGCAGACAGTATTGCTGCAGGATTTGATCCTAAAGCCGCTGTACGTGTTGCAACTACTGCTTCTCTTGGCGGTTCTTATGCTGCTACTCCTAGTAACGGAAGATTCACAGGCGCAGCTACTGTAGTTGATGGTGTTACTTTAGCAGCTAATGATCGAGTATTAGTTAAAGATCAAGTTGATTTAAAACAAAACGGTATTTACGTCTACGATGGTGCTGGTCAATATACTAGAGCTGCAGATTCCGATGGAACTCCTGCTGCTGAAGTATCCAGCGGTAATTTTACTTTTGCCACACAAGGAACTATAAATTCTGCTGCAGGATTTGTTCTTCTTGGTAATGGAATTTTAACATTAAATACTGATAATCTTGCATGGACACAAAGCTCTGGTGGTTCAGGCGGAGCTTCTAGATTCTTAGATAATCTTTTATCTCCTGTAGCTATTAATCAAGATTTATTGCCTGGAGCAACAAATTCTAGAGATTTAGGTTCTAGTTCATTACGTTTTAAAGATGCACATTTACAAGGAAATTTAAATTTTAATGGTTCTTTAATAGGAACAAATATTTCAGGATTAACGAATGATGTAACAACATCTAGTGTTAACAGCGTTCTTGAATCTCCAACATTAAATTTACGTAGTGGTAATAATTCAGGAGCTGGTGGGAGCGGAAATGTTATTTTAGACCCCGGTACAGCAGGAGGAACTAGAGGTTCTACTTTATTAAGAGGTAACAGAATTTCTGTTGAATCTACTTTAAATTTAGTTCAAGGTCAAAATGCAATTCCTTTGTCTGGTCAGCAATCTTTAACTATTCCATCTAATAGTAACGCTGAAGGATTAGTTACGCTTACAGCAAGCGATTCTACTACAAGAAATATTTTAACTGCTGCGTCTACTGGACTTCCTCAAGCTCCAAATTTAATTATTAATGGAGATGCTGAAGGAAAACTTGTCAGTTCTACATCAATTTTTATACCTTATGCTGATGCTGCAGGAACATCTCCCGTAGATGGTATTGGTGGCTCTCCTAACGTTACATCCTCAGTAACAGCAACTACACCATTATCTGGTTCTAAATCTTATTTACTTACAAAAGATGCAGTAAATAGACAAGGTCAAGGCTGGTCTATTTTAGACGTAGCTGTTCCTCAAGCAATGCGAGCAAGAGTGTTATCAATTAAATTTGATTATATTGTAAACTCTGGAACATTTAATGCTGGTACTTCTTCTGCAGATTCAGATGTAACAATTTGGATTTATGATATTGGTAATCTAAGATTAATTCAACCAAGTTCATACAAATTATTATCTAATTCAACGACAGTTGTAGACCAATTCCAAGCTGAATTTCAAACACCAATTGACATGTCTTCTTTTAGACTTATTGCTCACATTGGTACTACAAATGCTTCTGCATATACTTTGGAATTAGACAACATTGTTGTATCTCCTAGTGAATATGTATTTGGTACACCAATTTCTGACTGGGCAGATTTTCCTAGTGTTGCTGCGGGAACATTAATTAAAGGAACTACAACAAATCCTACTTATGGAACAGTTTTAAGAAATCAGGCTAGATACCGAAGAGTTGGTAGTGATTTAGAAATTAGATGGGATTACGCTCAAACTTCAGCAGGAAGTGCTGGTTCAGGCGAAATGCTTTTTGACATTAGTCAATTAGGTTTAGCAATTGATACAACTAAAGTTCCAGCAAGTACTAGTCCTTTTATTTACACAAGAGCAAATGGAGTTGGAGTTTTTTCTGGAAGTGACACATCAAATGCACACACTGGAGCAGTTGGAGTTTATGATTCTACTAGATTAGTTGCTTATGGAAATTTTACTGGAGCTTCTCAAGGTGTAACTACTTGGAATTCTACAGGAGTTGCTCGATTTAATATTGCAACTGTCTCTATGTCCTTAAATGCAAAAGTACCTATTGCTGGTTGGTCTTCTTCTGTCCAAATGGCAGACCAAACTTCAACTAGAATTGTTGCTGCTAGGTATACAACGGCTTCAGCCACGGCGTACTCAAATTCTGCTCCGCTAAATTTTGCTACACAAGTTTATGATACGCATAGCGCGGTTACGGTTGGTGCGGCATGGAAGTTTACTGCTCCGGTCCCTGGAATCTACCGAGTTGTGGCAGGAACAAGAAACAATGCTTTTTCTGGTGGCGACAGATTGTCCCTTTATAAAAATGGAACAGCATTTGCTAACGCAAATACTCCAAGCAGCGACGGAGCGTCTTTTACTGGGGGAGGTACATTAAGTGCTGAAGTCCAGTTAAATGTTGGCGACTTTATTGATATTAGAAACTCAACTGCGACCTCTAGAACCACAATTGCTGACGCATTAGAAACTCATGTTGAAATAAACAGAATCTCCGGCCCGAGCCAAATTGCTGCTTCAGAAAAAGTTTTATTCTCTGGATATGTTTCTACTAACCAAGCGTTAACTGCAAACGTAACTAATTTACCAGTACTCGCAGTTAAAGATACACATGCGGCTTGGAATGGGAGTTTATTTACATGTCCGTTGCCTGGCGATTACCAATTAAATTTAGTTGCATTTGCATCTAGTGGTGGAGCCTCTATGAAAATTTATAGAAATGGTTCTTTGTACGGAGTCCTTCAGGGGATTGGTATTGTTGCATGGACTGGCGGAGTAGTTGTTGTAGAGAATTGTTTAGCAGGTGACACAATTTCAGTAAGAGGCGATAGCGCAGTTACTGTAGTTGGTGGAGCAAGTACTGCGGGTTCTAAATTATCTATTGCTAGAATTCCTGGGAGTAACTAATGGCAAATTTAGTTAAAGAAAGAACAAAATTAGATCATCAACAAGTTCAGGAGTTTTCTTTTAACGACGTAGACAAGTCAGTTACTGTTGCTGGATTTATTTCTTCTAAAGTAGGAAATAAAATTGAAAGAACTCCAGTAAGTTCTAGTATTGATGATTACAGTTATTTTGATGGAACTAACTTGCTTTATACATTACGAGTTACATATTCATCTTCATCAAAAGATCAAGTTAATTCTGTAGAAAGAATTGCTTAATGGGAACAACCTTTAATCCATTAAATCCGTTTTTTTTGGATTTTACAGGTTCTGGAGGCTCAGGGCCTGCTAGTGGTCCCGCTGAAAGATTTACTGATACATTTAATAATACAACAGATTGGGGCTCTCCTTCTTCTGGATTGTATTCTTTATCTGTTACAGCTCTTGTTCATGGAAAAGGCACTAATCCAAATGTTCAAGTGTATGAATTAGTTAGTGGAAGTTACGAGCAAGTGCAACCAAATTCAATAGTAATTAATATGTCTGGAGATATTACTATTAGCGCGCTACAAACTCCAGACACAAGATTTACTGGTTTAATTTTAATATTATAATAGGAGCAGAGAGATGTCATTTAAAATAAAAGGTTCAGCAGAAATTAGTGGTAAACTAAAACTAAATCCAGAAGCAATTAATAGAGCTTTGACTGTTGATGCAAATGGAGAACTTACTTCTTCTACTGTTACATCTACTGAGCTTGGACAATTGTCTGGCGTTACAGGCCCTATCCAAACGCAATTAACAAACAATGGTACAGCAATTACTGACCATATTAATGACGCTACAGACGCACATGACGCTTCTGCTATTAGCAATGTTCCTTCTGGAAACTTAGCAGCTACAGACGTTCAAGGCGCTTTAAATGAGCTACAAACTGACATTAACTCTAGAGCACTAGATGCTGATGTAATTAAAAAAGATGGTTCTGTTGCTTTTACTGCAGATCAATCAATGGGTGGAAATCAGCTTACTAACGTAGGCGCTCCTTCTGCTTCTAACGATGCTGCTACTAAATCCTATGTTGACTCTGTTGCTGAAGGTCTTAAACCTAAAGCTGCAGCACGTGTTGCAACTACTGCTAATATTACTTTATCTGCCCCTCAAACAATTGACGGTGTAGCTGTTGTTGCAGGAAATAGAGTATTAGTAAAAGATCAAACATTAGTTGAAAATAATGGTATATACATTGTTGCCGCTGGCGCTTGGTCAAGGTCATTAGATTTTGACTCCCTTACTCCTGTTGATGAAGTAAACGGAGCAATGGTAGCAGTACAAGAAGGAACATCTAATGCCGGAAAAGTTTTTGTTCAATCCGGAGTTGTTGCAACAATTGGTACCGACCCTATTAATTTTGTATTCTTTAATTCTTCCGCTTCTCTCGTAGGCGGAGATGGTATAACTGTTTCTGGTTCTAATATTTCTGTTGATCATGACGGTGAAGGTCTTACTTTTGTTGCTACGCAATTAGCATTAGAGCTTGATGGTACAACTCTTACTAAATCGGCTTCTGGATTAAAACTTTCTAATACAGCAGTAACTCCAGCAACTGTTGGATCTGCTACACAAACTGTGACATTGACTGTAGACCAACAAGGTCGATTGACTGCTGCTTCTCAACAAGCTATTGCAATTCCTGCTTCTCAAGTCACTGATTTTAATGAAGCAGCCCAAGATGCTATAGGAAACATTTTTACAGACTCTGCGTCTGTTGATTTTACTTATGACGACGCATTAAACACAGTTAGTGCTGCAGTTTTACCTGCTGGCGTAAATCATAATGCTTTACAAAATTACGTAGCAAATCAACATGTTGACCACTCTGCTGTTCAGATTACTACTATTGCTGACTCTGGTCTTACAGGCGGCGGAGATATCACTACTACTAGAGCATTAAGTGTTGATATTAATGGCACTACTGCTGAAACTGTACCATCTAATCTAGATAAAATTCTTATTTACGATGCTTCAGCTACAGCATTAAAGAGCATGACAAGAGGAAACTTTTTATCTGGACTTCCTGTTAGCTCTACTGGCGACATTAACGAGACAAGTTTTTCATTAGCTAATAATCAAGCAACACCAGCTAATGTGACAGGACTTGCTTTTGCTGCAGGTGTAGTTAGAAGTTTTGAAGCTTTAGTAAGTGTTGAAATCGACGCTACTGCTGATTTATTTGAAGTATTTACATTAAGAGGAATCCAAAAAAATGGATCTTTTGACATGTCAATTACTGCAAATGGTGATGATTCTGGAGTTGTTTTTAGTATTACAAATGCTGGCCAGGTTCAATACCTTTCTAGTAATAATGCGGGTTTTGTTTCTGGATTAATTAAATTCCGCGCACAAACATTGTCGGTATAAAGGTGATTTATGAGTAATTTAGTAAGAAGTAAATATGATGCTAACACAGTTCTTGGATTTGTCCTTGATGAGGAGCGCGGAGCCCTTATTACTGTTCCACATGAAAATCAAGAGTTTGCAATAGAGCTTAGTCATCAAGATGGAGATAGCGTTCTTTCTGTACTTCCTACTATAGAACTCCAAGGAAATCAAGAAAAACCTTGCATTGGTATTAAAAATGTGGTACTATATGTAGTAAAAGGTATAGCAAAAGTTGAAGTTTCTCCTCTTTCTGAGGGTGATCTATTTTTTGAGTTAAATCTTCTACACATGATTCCTAAAGACATTTGTGCTAAAAGAATCCGTTTAACTGTAGATGAAAATAGTGAAGCTTACATTTGCGGACAGGGCTAATGGGAAAAGTAAAAGTTACTATAGATAAAAATAAAGAATATAAAGCTGTAGAAAAACAATCTACAAGTGAAATTATTTATTTAGAAAAACCAATAGAAACAATTATTGAAAAAATAGTTGAAGTTCCAGGCATATGTCAATGTAAGTGTGAAAAAGCTAAACCTGACACTAAGCTTAGAAATTACGCAAAAGCATTAAGAAAAGAAAATGATAAAACACAAAGATTGTGTTCAATTCTTTTTGAAAAAGCTGATGAAACTATGCAAGGATTTGATGAAATGCATAAACAAATCCAAGAGCTTGAAAATAAAATTTTAAGTCAATCTAGTTTTTGTAAAGTACAAAATGAGGATATTCAACGTTTAAGTAAAGAACAAGATAAGTTGACTCATCATTTAGAATTAATTGATGAAGATTTAAAAGTAAAGCCTGTTAGTATTAAAACTGAAAAAGTTATACACACGTTTGACCATAAGTTAGTTGTATTTAATATTTTAATGTTATTTTTAAATGTAGTATTTTTACTACAAATATTATCCAATTAAGGGGAGATAGAATGAAAAAGGGAATGAGAGAGATGATGGAGGAAATGAATCCTTCTAAAAAGATGGGTAAAGAGGATATGTCCGCTAAAATGGACGTACTTAAAGAATTACTCCAAATGGCAGAATCTGAGCTTAAAGGCCGTTCTAAAATGGGACTTGATGGAGCCAAGGCTATGAAGGTTTCTGTAATGGCTAAAGATAAAGAAAGTCTTAAAGAAGGCTTAGAAAAAGCTGAAGACGTTCTTGAATCTGAAATGATGCCAGAAGAAATGTCTGAAGAATCTGAAGATGAAATGTCTGATGAGTCTGAGGATGAAATGGAAGAAATGCCTAAAAAAATGATGGCTGATTCTTCTATGGTTGATGAAGAGGAAGAAGAGCCTAGTTTCTTTAAGAAAAAGAAAAAAGTTTAATTCTTGTCTCTAAATATTAAGGAAGTAAAATGAAGTTACCTTATTTCACTACAGATGAATTAATTAAAGCGATTAAAAGAAACGTCACTGTACCTGTTTCACAAAAAACATTCCAGGACGAGGATTTTATTGCTTTTCTTAATGAGGAAATGTCTTTAGGACTTGTTCCTCAAATCATGAAAATGAAAGAAGACTATCTTCTTACTATTGTAAATATTCCTATCCAAGCAGGATTACGTGAGTATGAAATTCCTGCTAGAGCTGTAGGAAATAAACTAAAAGAACTAGCATATGTTGATGGAAACGGTAACATATGCGAAATGACTAAAGTTGATATTGGCGATCTTCCTTTTTGGAATAATGAACAAAGAAATAACTCTGTTCCTTACGCATATTTTATTGCAAACAATGTAATAAATTTAATATCCACTTTTAATGTTGCTTCTGGATTTTTACAGTTTACTTATTATATGCGTCCTAACCAGTTAGTACTTTTAAAAGAAGTTGGTATTGTTCAAAGTATTGATACTATCACAGGTCAAGTCTTTTTGGATAAGATTCCTACAGATTTTAATGTTAATAAACAGTACGATGTTGTTCAGCAAATATCTCCCCATAAATGCTTGACGATTGATTTAACAATTACTGGACTTAACACTGTAAATAAATCTGTTACTTTTGCTACAGTTCCTAATGGTCTTAAAATTGGAGACCATTTAACTTTAGCTCAACAAAGTGCTATACCTCAAATACCTTCTGATATGCATCCTATCCTTGGTCATAGAGCTGGCCGCAGATGTGTGTCTTCTCAAGGTGACACTGAAGCAGTACAAGTAACTACTGGTATGGTAAATGAATTTCAAGAAAACTCAATGAATATTATATCCGATAGAGTTGAAGATTCACCTAAGAAAATCGTAGGTAATCGCAATCTTATCCGTACAGGAATCTCTAGAAAACGCTATAGATTTAGAGGTTAATTATGTCTTCACAAAATGTTGTACTTAAAGCCTCGGGCCTAAATACATTTCAAAATTATTTTAATGTTGCACCAGGAACATTAATTGAAGCTCTTAATGTTAATATTGATAGAGATCAAATTATTGAGCCGCGCAGAGGCTATCCCCAATATGGAAATACTTTTGGTGGAGTAAATGACCGCTGCAAACAACTATTATCCTATAAAAATACAGTATTAAGACACGTTCTTACTAAGCTACAATATGACAATGGTAATGGTCAGTTTTTAGACATCGCAGGATTAGTCAACGAAGTAAGTGAAGGTCTTAGGATTAAATCTATTGAACAAAATGGTAATCTTTATTTAACTACAAAAGATGGTATACAAAAAATATCTATAGCTAATTCCACACAGTTTGGTACAGCTTCTGTTGTTCCTGCTGGCGGAGTTAAAGCTTTAAATTTAACAGCTAATGTTGACTATTCTACTAATGGATTTTTACTTCCTAAACATAAAGTAGCGTATAGATTAGTGTGGGGAATTACAGATCCAAATGACAATTTAATATTAGGTACACCTAGTAATAGGATTGTTCTTGAAAACGTCTCTGGATCTAGTGCTGTTGTAGAACTTAGTTTTCCTGTACCTAGTGATGTTACTAATATTAGTTATTTTTATCAAATATATAGAACTGCAATTTTTGATAATAGTACTACGGAGATAGACCCTGGAGATGAGATGTATCTTGTCTTTGAGGAATTTGTTACTCCCGCTGAACTTATTTCAAAACAAGTTGGTCCTATTGTAGATATAACTCCAGAAGACATCAGGTCTGGTGGAGCTTTACTTTATACTAATCCCACAAGTGGTGAAGGTATTGAGCAAGCTAATGATAAGCCTCCTTTTGCTAGAGACATAGATAATTATAAAGGATATACGTTTTATTCTAATACATCTACAGTACAAAGATTAAATTTATCAGTATTGGCAATAGATGATTTTGTAAGTGGTACTTCTAATATTACTATTACAAATGGAACTACTTCTAATACATATACGTTTAGAGGAACAAATGCTTCTGCAACATTAACTTTTACTGGCAATAAAAATGATTATCATAATGCTTCCCCAGGAATAGCTAAATACTTCACTTTAAATTCTAGTTCTAATGAAAGAGAATATTTATTTTGGTTTAATCATAATCCAACTCATGATTTAGAACCTAGTGTTACTGGTAAAATAAATATAGAGCTTGATGTTTCAGCAGCAAGTAATGTTGCTCAAATTCAAGCTATTGTTGATCAAGCTTTAGTAAATACTACCGATTTTAATGTAATTTCTTCTGTATCTACTTTAAATATTTCTTGGTCAAATAATGGATCTGTTGCTGCAAATGGTGGATATTTAGATACAGTAGGAACGTCGTTAAATATTAGCGCATTTGTAAATGGTACAGGAGAAAATTCGGCTAGTAACTTAATATTTTTACCTAGAGTTCCTGGGCTTGGTGAAGTGGGATTAACTCCATCACAACAGATTGAACAATTTGCGTTATCTTTAGTTAATGTTGTAAATTCAAAAGACACTTTAGTAAATGTTTACTATCTTTCTGGATTTAATGATGTTCCTGGACAATTACTTTTTGAAAATAGATTAGTTACTGGTCCCGCTTTTTACTTATACGCAAATTCTGTTGCCTCTGGATCAGAATTTAGTCCATCTTTACCAGCAACTAATACACAACTTGTAATATCAACAAATGAAGTAAGACCCAACAGATTATATTATTCTAAATTCCAACAACCTGATGCTGTACCTTTAGTTAATTTTCTAGATGTAGGCCCTAAAGATAAAGGTATTACTAGGATTGTTGCTTTAACTGATAGTTTATTTATTTTTAAAGAAGATGAAATTTATAGACTTTCCGGTGATAGTATTCCTTTTCAAGTTACCTCATTTGATAAATCTGTGTATTTAACTGCTCCAGATTCTGCTGCAGTTTTAAACAATCAGATATATGCTTTAACTACACAAGGTATTGTTGCAGTAACTGAAGGCGGAGTACAAGTAGTTTCCCGTCCTATTGAAAATTTAATTTTAGGAGTTCAGCGTTTTGGAAACAAATATCAAACTATATCTTTTGGCGTATCGTATGAGTCAGATAGAGCTTACCATATTTGGACTTTATCTAATCAAAACGACACTGTAGCTACTCAATGCTTTAGATACAATACTTTCACTAGTTCTTGGACTAGATGGGATGTTTCAGCTACTTGTGGATTTGTAAATTTTACTGACACTAAGATGTATCTTGGTGCAGGTGATGATAACATTATCCTTCAAGAAAGAAAAACTTTAACAAGGCTTGACCATGCCGATAGACAGTATGATTTAAATTTATTATTAAATCAAGTTAATGAAAATGTGATTAAATTAAGTTCTATTGGTTTGTCCGATATTGGAGACAGAGTAATCCAAAAACAATATTTAACTATTGGCCAGTACAATAGATTACTTAAAATGATTGATAGAGATGTATTTATTAATCAATTTAGCACATCTAATTATTTCTCGACACTAGAAGCTTTACCTGGAAATAATGTTAGATCTAAACTTGTACAGTTAGCTACAAAGTTAGATATAGATCCTCAAGTTAATTTTACTAATTATTTATCTTCAATAAATACAGTAACTTATCCAATACTTTCTACAACTCATACTTTAAATCAAGTTGTTATTAATGTAACTGCCAATACTATTCCTGTAGGTAGATATATTAGTATTACTGGTTTAAATACAGTCCCTGCTATATCAGGAGTTTATGAAGTTGTTGCTTCTAGTGCAACTAGCTTAACTATTAATGCTAAAATTAATACTAATGGTAACACTGGAACATTAATTACTGCAGACCAAGACTTTAGAGATGCACAAGCTTGTTTTAATATTATTACAAATAAAATGAATCTTGATGATGGTCTTTTCTTTTCTAATTATTTTCAATCTACAGGAAGCGTAGATGAAGAAGATGTTATTTTAGATTTTGATTCTGTAAACAATACATTAACACTTCAGTATTCTTTACCTTACTTCCAAGGTACAATTACTCTTTATAAAGCAATTGAAACAGAAGTAGTATATTCTCCTCAGTTTTTTGGTGACCCTTCAATGACTAAGCAAGTTAGTGAAGGAACTATGATGTTTGAAAATTCTAACTTTTCAAATGTAAGTTTATCTTATTCCTCGGATTTATCTCCTGCTTTTGAGACTATTGAGTTTGAAGGTCAGGGATTGGGAGACTTTGGTCAATTTCCTTGGAGTAATCAAAACTGGGGTGGAATTGGCGCTGCTATTCCATTACGTACATACATACCTCGTCAAAAACAAAGATGTCGATTTTTAAATGTAATGTTTAAACATAAAGCAGCTTTTGAGAAATTTAGTATATACGGTATGAGCTTAAGCTTTAGAATTATAAGTAATCGTGGGTATAAATAATGGCTAAAATTGAAATCCCCAGTAAGATTAGAGCTGAGAACTTTAAAGAAGATGAGCGTGGAGTAGCTTCTGGTATAGGGGCTATTTACAATCAATTTGTAGATCAAATCTATTTTTTAGTTAATGGTGGTCTGGATTTTGAAAATCTTAATAGGCAATTAGTTACTGTTATAGTTACTATGGATAGTACTGGAAAAGTGGTAAATTCTCCAGCAGTACGCTATAGTCTAAGAACTAGGGTACAAGGTGTAAATTGCGTTAAAGCTGTGTGTTTATCTAGTAATACCCTTACGCCGTTAAGCCAACCGTTCATAACCTTTGGTTTAAACCTAAATACGCTCATTATAACGAATATAACGGGGTTACAGGCAGATACTCAGTATGAATTAACCCTGGAGTTGATAGGTTAAACCTGAGTTAAATTAACAAGTTAGGATACAGGATACAACATAATGGCTTTTATATCAAATCAACAGACTAATCCAAATGATCCTCAAGCTAATCAGGCTCCGTCTGCTCAGCCGTCTGTTACTGCACCAAATCTTGCTCAAACCTCTAGTCCTGCTGCTAATACTCCACAACAAAAAGGTTCTGGACGTTTTACTAATATCCAAAAATATATAAGTGCTAATCAAGGAGCAGGTGAAAGACTTGCTAGTGGTGTTGGTAAAAAAATTGAGTCTCAAATTAATCCACAAGCTACTCAGGCTCAACAACAAGCTCAATCTGTTAGAGAAGGTATTCAGTCCGCTGAAAGTCAACTTCAACAAGGTCAGCAATTAAGGTCGCAAGCAGAACAACAAAATTTTGATGCTGCTGGATTTGTTGCTAATCAAGACAATTTAAATAAGTTTACACAATTTAGAACTGGTCAAGGAATTGATGAGAAAGCTTTACAACAAAGCGCAATTGCTAACCAACAAAATGCTCTAGCTGCACAACAAGCAGCTCAAGGCTTTGGTCAGCAATTAGGAACAGAGCAAGGTAGACAACAGTTACTGAAGCAAACATTTAGTCCTACTAAAAATTATAGTGCAGGACAGCAACGTTTGGATAATTTGTTTTTATCTCAAGCTAATCCTCAGCTTCAAGGTATCCAAGGTAATTTAAATACTACTAGTCAAAACTTAGGTACATTGATAAATGAAAATCAAGTTAAACAACAAAAGATTCAAGATTTAACTAACCAAGAACAAGAATTATCTCAAGGTTTAAACAAAGCTATCCAAGATAGAGATGTAGAATTAGAGCAGCAATTAACTCAAAGAATTGGTGAAGTTAATGCTCAGCGTGATTTAGAGCGTAAAAAATATACAGATTTTACTGATTCATTGTTAAAATCAGGTCAGGGTCAGAAAATTGAAACTCCTTTAGATGAGAGTCTTATTTCTGAAGCAGGACTTAATTTAGGTCAGCAAACATTTAATGTATTTAAAAATCCAGCACTTGCTTCAAATGAATTATTAAACTTATCTACTAGACAAGCACAAGGAATTCAAGACGTAGCACAACAATCTGATGTAGATAGATACAGAGCACTTGCCGCATTAGGTGGAATAGAGCCGAGTAAATTAACTCAAGCAGGACAATTAGAACGTGCTGCTGGATTTAGAACTGGTGAAGGTTCTATCCAAAATAGAATTCAAGATGCTAAAATGAAATTTTTAGAAGACGCAATTAAGCAGAATCTTGTTGGTTCTGGTGCACAAAATTGGAAGTCTAAAGATACATTTAGGGGTAAAAAAGGAACAGAAACTGCTTCTGCTACATTAAATTTGGCTGATGTTTTAGGTGGAGATTATCAAACAGCTATAAATAATGCTTCTGCGTCTAAAGCTGGAACTTTAGCGCAACAATCTTTTCAAAATGATTTAGGTGATTTTTCAAATAATTTAGGAGCAATTCCTATCGGAATTGCAAATGCTCCTGGGGCTTTTCTTGGTAGAACTCTTAGTGCTGTTGCCAACGCTCTTCCTGGAGTTTTTGGAGACCCTAATGCAGGAAAGCAATCTAGAGCCAGGACTGCTGCTCAATCTCAAGCAAATCAAGATGTTATGAATAAGTTAAATGCTTACTTGCAACAAGCAGGATTTGACCAGTATTTAGGTAGCCAAGGTATTGCTTCTGGCACTACTAAACTAGAAGATTATGGATACGGTGCTACTACTGATAAAACTAATCAAGGTAGATTTAATATGTTAAAAAAGCTACCAAAGGTTGAATAGTGAATTTAAAAAAATATAAACTCTCAGATTATTCAGAACTTACTCAATGGTGGAAAGCACACAATCATCCAGTAATGAATGAATCTGCTATACCGTCAGAAGGTATAATTGTTTCTGAAAATGGTCTTAATGTTTGTATGGGGTTTATATATTTAGCCAGTAACGCTAATCTTGCTCAGATTGCTTGGATAACTACAAATCCAGAAATATCTTTGAGAAAACGGTATAATGCTGTAAACTTATTTATGGATGGTTGTGTTAGTTATATCAATAGTTTAAATGTAAAAAATGTAATGTGCTTTACCGACAGTTATGCTATGGCTAAAATGTTTAATCGCAAAGGTTTTAGAGTTGGCAATTCACATAATCTTTGTATTGGGAGTTTTTAATGGGTGCTGGAAATAGAGAAGCAAAAAAATCTAGGAATATTCTACGTGAAAACGTTGCTCAAGTTGATGCATTAAAACTGCCTGAACTTCAACAGCTTTATTTAGAGCAGTTACAGAGCGCAGGGAACTTGACTCCAGATATGGAGCAAGCTATTCTTCAACAAGCTTCTGCAATGGGAGAAATCTCAGTTGACCCTAGACTTAAGAGTCAACAAATGTCTGCTTTAGAGCAGCTTGCTGGTATTGCAGAAACTGGTATGTCTCCTGCAGACCAAGCAGCTTTTGAACTAGCTAGACGTGGTGCTGCTCAAGAAGAACAAGCACGCCAAGGACAAATCTTGCAAGAAATGCAAGCCCGTGGTCAAGGTGGTTCTGGAATAGAATTAATTTCTAGACTTAAATCTAATCAGTCTGCTGCTGATAGATTACAAGAAGCGCAGCTTCAACAAGCGCAAGCACAACAACAAGCTCGTATGCAAGCATTAGGTCAAGTGGGTAATTTATCTTCTCAAGTACGTGAACAAGATTTTGGTGAGCAAGCAAGAATTGCTCAAGCTACTGATATGATTAATCAATTTAATGCTCAAAATCAACAAGGTGTGCAGTCGCGTAATGTTGGTTCTAAAAATCAAGCACAAATGGCTAATTTACAAAATCAACAGAATATTCTGAATCAGAATGTTGGATTACGTAATCAGCAACAGCAATTTAATAAAGGTTTAAGTCAGCAACAGTTTCAAAATGAGATTACTAAACAGGGTTTAAAGAGTGGTGCTAATTTACAATTAGGTAGTAACTATGCTCAGTCTGCTGCCAATGCTGCTGCTATGGAAGGTCAATTACTTGGGGCTGCTATTGGTGCTGGAGCTACAGCATTCACTGGTGGAGCCAAAGGGGGCTAATTATGCGTAAATTTGATTTACCAGAATTAGAAGATGAAGAAAAAAATCAATTTGAGACTAGTCTTTTAATGGATGAACTTGCTCGTCAACAAGCTCCTACTACAGACATTCCTGATATGTCTCAAGACATAGTTGAGCGTGAAGTTTCTGCTGCTGATGAAATTTCTAGTGAATCTCAAGATTTACAAGATAAACAGCCAGACCAAAAACAACAATATGAACAAATGCTTTCTCAATTTTCTAAACTTAAACCTAAAGAACAATCAGCAGTTCAAGATGATTTAAAGGCTTTGCAAGAAGAATCAAGAAAAAAATCAAGTAATTTAAACTGGTTTAGACTTGGTGATAAAATTGCACAGGCATATGGTCAGCGTCATGGTGGTAAGGTTGCTGGATTTCAAGACATTTATGATAGTCTAGAAAAGCAAGCACAACAGCCTGTTCTGGATTATAAGAATTTACAAAAAAATGAATTAGATAAATTAGGACTTCAATTACAACAAGAACAAATTGACCCTAACTCTCCTCTAGCTAAGACTCAAAGAGATATAAATACTCAACTAGCTAAAGAAGCAGGTATTAACTTGCAAGATTATGGTGACATGAGTGCCAAATCTCAAGAACAGCAAATGCGTTCTTTGGCGTATATATTAGGTAATCGTAGACAAGCAGAGCAGTCTGAACTAAATCGATTACAACGAAATCAAGATATATTAATGCGGATGAATGAAGCAAGAGAAGCTCGTAAAGATAAAAAAGAAGCTCAAGATGTTGCTAAATTAGATAAAAAAGTAGAAACTATTTCTAAAAGAATAGAAACAGACCAAGTTATTCCTAAGAATAATGCTCTAGAAAACATTAATAGTTATTTAGACCGTAAATTTAATGTTAATTTAAATTCTAATGAAAAAGATTTAAAAAAAGTAGATATTGAAGGTATCGGATTTTTAGGAGCTATGCGTCCTGACTTTCTTACTAATAAAGAAGATGTTGAATTTAGACAGCAAGTTTCATCTTTAGCTAATGCATTATTAAAATCACGTTCAGGTGCTGCAGTAACGGACCAAGAATATGGTAGATTTTTGAAAGAAGTAGGTTCTGGTAATTTTTCAACTGAATCAAACTTACTCTCTGGTCTAAAGAAAATGCAAAGAGATATTGAAGACCAAAATAAAAATATCGGTAAGATTTATGGTAAGGATGTTTTAGATGAGTATCAGTCTAGAACTGGTATTCAGTTAAAAACTGAGCCTACTCCTAGTCCAGAATCCGGAAGTGGGCTTACTCCAGAGCAAAGAAAAAAAAGAATACAAGAACTAAAAGCTAAGCAAGGTAAATAAAATGGCACTAACTGAAAAAGAAGAGCTAGAACTTTTAGAGCTAGAAGAGGCTGAGTATCAGGATTCTTTAAAAGCTCAAAAAAATACAGAACCTTTTGTTGCAGATACTGCCGTTGGTAGTGCTTTACAGGGTGCTACTTTTGGATTTGGTGATGAACTCACTGCTGCTGGTGCTGCCCTTACTGACATAGCTGTAGGTGACCCTAAGCTTAATGATTACAAAGATTTATATAATAAGTATTTACAAGATGAGCGCCAGCAATTAAAGCTTGAAGCAGAAGCAAATCCAAAGACAGCACTAGGTGCTGGTTTAGCTGGTGGATTAATGACCGCTATGGTTCCCGGTGCTGGTATGTTAAATACAGTTAAAGGTGCTACTGCCGCAGGTGCTGCTACTGGTCTTGGAATGTCTGAAGCTACTAGTTTACCTGAAGTTGCACAAGACGTTGGTTATGGCGCGGCTGGTGGGGCTATTTTATCTAAAGCTCTGCCTTTGGCCGCACAAATTCCTTCTGCTGTTGGTAAAACAGTTAAAGGTGCTGGTAGTTTTGTTGCAGACCTTCCTTTGGTTAGAGATGTAGTAGATGCTGCTCAAGGTGCATTTCAAGGTAAAACATATTCTGGTGCAGACCAAGTACAAAAGTATCAAAGTCAAATCCGAGACACAGCACAAAATACAATTGATTTATTAAAAGAACTTAGTCTTAAAAAAGCAGGTCAAAAAAGTAAAGTAATTGAAGAAGCAGTAAAAGAAGGTAAGACTTTAGACATTGCTCCTGATGTTTTAGAAACATATAAAAAACTTAAAGGTTTAGGTCCTTCTGAGCTTTCTACAAAAGAAGCTAGAAAAGCAGCTAAAGAATTAGAAAAGCTTACGCAAGCTGAATTTGAAGGCTCTCTGGCAACTGGTAAGAATGTTAAAGAACTAGATAAAGTTGCTAAAAATTTACAATCGGTAATTGATTCTAATCAAACTAATACAGAAGCCCGTCAGTACGCTTTGGATTTGTTAAGTAAAATTAAATCCAAAACACAAGAGCTTAGTCCTGACTTAAAGAATGCTAATCAAGAAATTGCTGATACTATGGGTCTTTTTGAAAGATTTACTGGCAAATCTCCTAAAGAATATATCCCTGGAATGAATGTAGCTGATAACGCGGCCATGCTTGATAGAGCTTCAAGAGTGCTTTCTAGAGTAGACGATGAGCCTACTAAAGTAAATGACTTAGTTGAAGGTATATTAGGTCAGCGCGGTCTTAAAGATTATGCACCAGATGTAGCCGATTATGTAAAAAAATCAAGTACTGAATTAGCTAGAGATTTAGACCTTGCTAGAAAAGCTTCAGGTGACGTTAAGTTTGTAGGAGAAAGACTTTCTACTCTTTCTACAAAACTTGGTGAAAGCGCTGGTAAAATGGGCAAATTTGCTAAAGATTCAGCTCTTGCTACAATTAAAAACGTAACTCCAAATTTTATGGAAAACACAGCTTTAAGAGCTAGCCAACAATTTGGTGAAACAGGTAAAAAATTATCCAACATACTCATGTCTGTAGCACCTAAAGGTGAGCAGCAAAGAACAGCAGTTATGTTTAGTTTAATGCAGAATCCTGAATATAGGGAAATACTTGAACAATTAAATCCAATGGGCGAGGGTGAGTAATGTTATGTCTGACCAAAGAATTTTAGATAAATTAGAAGAAATGGACCAAAGGCTAGACAACATTGACATCACGTTAGTACGTCAAGAAGGTCAATTAGCTGAGCATATGCGTAGGTCTTTGCTTAATGAAGAAGCAGTTCAGTTACTAAAAACACAAATTGAGCCTGTAAAAGACCACGTAAAATCAGTAAATGCTGTATTAAAATTTGCTGGTGGTATTGCTATCTGTTTAGCAGCTTTTGAATCTATTAAGAATCTTTTTTCTTAATTTTCTTTTGTTCTTCAAAAATTTCAGGATAATTCTCTGGATTTCTTTTTACGTCTATACTAAGTAACATTACGTCTTCTGTTATATTAGGATCTGTGTCATTCCAGATATCTCTATTCATGGCAAGTCCAGCTAAATCCATTTCTAGTAATCCATTAATCTTAGTCACACCATACACATCATTATTACGTTTATTGTTATCATCAAATATTGATTTAGCTTGTTCTTTAGTTTTATGGATATGTCCTTTTTTAGGCTTGCCTTCTTTTTTAGAAGGCTTATATCCTCCACCAATCATTTCTTTTTTAGACTTTTTATATCCAATTCCATTAGCTTTAGAATACTCTTGGATTAGTGGGTCTTTCTCTACGGTAAGTGTAGCATTAGCATATTCTGACATAAACTGCTTGTAATACTCTAACTCTTCTCTGCTCAAGAGATGAGCATAATCCATATCCCAAAGCTCTGCTCTGACTCTAGGATTAAAGTACTTCTTTGTTGCGTCTGGCTTTTTTTTCAAGTTGTTTTTTTCTTTTCTCTTTTTGCTCACGGATAAATTCCTTAGCTAGTTTAAAATCTTTATGTGTAAATTCTGGAAAGCCTTCAATTTTATAAGTTACATATATAACTTTTTTATTCATTCTAAATTTAAAGCCTTTGATAATCTTACCCATTTGATTAGCAAACTGCTTAAATGTAACAGGCTTTTTATTGGATGTCTCTTTTACCCATTTGTAGTAAAAGTGATACACTAGGGTAGCTGGGATGTGTTTGCCTTGGCCGTACTTTAGGTAATGTGCATCTGCAAACTTTTCAGGCTCACTAAATCCAAGAGCACTTTTGTAGTCCTTAAATGATTTAGAACTACCCTTAGCTAGCTTTATTAATTCTTCTTTAGTTTTTTGGTCCATCTATTCAATAAACTGATATAATCCATCTGCTATTTTTACCGCTTCAGCATAACCTAATGTAATATAAGATTCAGAATTATTTAAAGCAACTCCATATGCTGCAATATTTTCAAATTCAATTACTTTTGTAATTTTTTTAAATCCTACAATTTCATTGTTTTCATTTTTTACTGGATAAAATTTTCCAATTAATTTTTCTTGAAACATATCAAAACTCCATTCCTAATCCGATGCCCATTTGGAATTCCCCGTCAAATGTAGCTAAATTTCCAGTTAAAAATAAAGGTCCTAGCTGTCTACGAGATACACTTAGCTGATAACCATCAGCGTCTAAATTCTTGTTATAAATTAAAGAAGCCATCCAGTTTTTAGCCAAAATCTTAGTTTCAGTTTTACTGGATTCTGCTTGCTTCTTTGTTTTATCTACAATCTCGGTAATTGTTTCTTTTGTACCATCTTTACGTACTATTTCTTTAATAATAGTTTTGATGTCATTTCTTACCACTTCTTTTTCTACAATTTCAGTTTTAGTCTGAACTTGAGGAAAATAGTAACGTGTAACTACAGCGGTAATTACACAACACACTAATAATAAGATTGCAGTGTTACGGATTGTCATTATCGAAGTCCTGGCATAATCCAAATAATGTCAAACTCTTTTGCCTTAGCTTTAACTGATTCTTTTTTATTAGTGAATTGACCAGTCTCAAATACTGATGCATCAATTTGGATATTTACTAGTCCGTCTACAACATTATCTTTTAGTGCGTCTTCTGCATCTACCCAGTATTCATTTTGAATTTTTTGTTTATATTCAGCAAAAGTAATTTTCATACGTTTTGCTACTTCAGCTTCAAGCTTATTTGTGTATCTTTGGATTGTTCCGATAAAAGACATAATTCTATCTACATCACCTTCATATCCAACACTTGCTGGATGTGACATAAGAATTGCTCTGTCTAATGCAAGTCTTTCAGTTCCATATTGATGAATCATAAATGCCATAGAAGCGCACATTGAAACGCAAATTGTACGTACTTTAGCTTTACTTGCTTGCATAGCTGAAATGAGTCTAGCTCCGTGAATAACGGAACCACCTGGGCTGTTCAGCAATAGAGTAATAGGTTCACTAGAAACCGCATTTAGTTTTACAATAGCTATAGCTGCTTCAGAAGCATTGTTTTGGATTACACCTTCAAGCATAATAGTTCTATCTATATTTAGTTTAAAGTTTTTAATGACTTTGTTAGTTTCTACTGGCTCTGCTTTTACTGGATTAGTAAAAGTAATTCCACCGATAGTATTTTCAGAAGCGTTTACTGTTACCGCAGGAGTGTCTAAAATAACACTAGTTGCTTCTTCTATTTTAGGTTTTGATTCTTTTAGTGCAAGACTAAATCCAACTAAAATAACAATACCTGCAGATAATACTAATTTTACTTTACTCATTATTTTTTTCCTTTTTTTGTTTATTGTTTTCAAGTGCAATAGATCTGTCGTCAACATCTATCTTTACTGAGGTAAGCTTACGCATCATATAGAATACGGTAGCTAAACACCAGAAAACAATAGCAGTATAAGTGCCAGTTTCTACGTCTTTTAAAATTAAAAATATATTTGATACAATCGCAAGTACTAATACTGAATACATTGTGAGTAAAGATATACTTGGTTTTTTTGTAGCGGGATCATAAGCAAATGGTAATTTTACACCAGGAGTATTAAAAGATTCAAGTATTTTTAGTAATTTTTCTAACATATTTAGATACTAGCATAAATCATGCCAGTTGTCAAGAGAAAAGTGCGTTAGGCTAGACGCGACTCTAGCTTAGTTAATACTTGAGGCTGTCATTACCTCACCTACCGTTACACTCCGACAAAAGAATCCTAGTCGCCAATATTAACTTTATAGGTTTAGTGTGTCTCCAGTGAATAATTGGATTTATCTTTCGGTAGCATCCCGCTGCTACAATTCACAGCTTTCCACACAGCTAACGCTAAAATTACTTAAAAAGTGTAAGAGGCCAGTCGCGACTCTGGCTTAGGTTTGCGGATAATAGTACAGGTCAATCAACCATTCACTACTGACACGTCCACCACGGCTTTACCCGGACCTTAAGTTGTGTCTTCTTTGTGTGTCTCCAGTGGGTCAATCCTACCTACGACGGCATATTAAGTCGGGCTTTAACCGACCCCACAGCTTTCCACACCGCTCTTACATATTTAGTATATTATTTAGTTTTCTTTTTTGCAAGCTTATTTTTAGCTTTTTCTTCACGCTCTTGGGCTGTCACCTTGTTGTGACATTCTGTACATAAACACTCTAGGCCTTCAAGACCACAGAATAGTAAATTAGAAATAAAGATTCCCCAGTCTTTTCCGTTATTTAAGCCATCTTGAGGTGTAACGACAATTTTGTGATTTACTTCAATATTGTGTGTATCTACTAAAGCAGAACAGTGCTCACACTTGTACACACCGCGCTCTTGTCTAGACCTTGCTAGAGCTTGCCGTCTTAAGTCTGAATATAACCATTCTTTTCTTATAGCAGAGCGGAGTCTGGATTTATTGAACAATGGTTTAGGCTTAGTAGACTTCATACCCTAACTTGTTAAGTTGTGTATTATTTCTTAACTACTTTTCTAAATTCACATGAATTACAACTAAAAATATCTTTATCATTTAACTCAATACTTAGATTAAGAGAACCAGTAAAACACTTGGGACAATTAGCTACCTTTGGAATCACTTCCTCTTTAACCTCATCCAATAAAGAATTTTCTATAACATCTTCATACTGGTGTTGATATTTACCTGCATCTTTGAGTTGTCTACGTAATTGTCCATTTTCTTTTTTAAGCTCTTTAACTAAGCCTCGAAGATGCTCAAGCTCCGAGTGCGATTTATTCTTTACTTTACCCAATTGGATTTCCTATTTTAAATTAGTTGAACCAAAACCGCCATCAGAACGCTGGGTCTTTTCTCCTAATTCTTTTACTTCTTTCACATCACATAATTCTACTGGACATAGTACCGCTTGTGCAATTCTATCTCCTCTAGCAATAATAAAGCTTTCTGTGCGTGAAATATTATCTACAAGTACACAAATCTCACCTTGAAAATCTTGGTCGATAGTGCCTGGAGCATTGCTAATACGCAAAGATGTTTTTGCAGACAATCCAGAGCGCGGTCTAATTTGTACTTCATAGCCTTCAGGGATAACAAATGCTAACCCTGTGCTTACTTTAGCAGACTCACCTGGCTTTAATTTGTGTGTAGACAAAGCTTCTAGGTCTAATCCAGAAGACTTAGGACTACCTCTTTTTGGTAGATTTGCGCTGGGGTGTAGTTTCTTTACTTTCAGTGTTTCTTTCATTTTTTGCTCCTAAGTCTGTTAGTGCTTGTTCTATTTCTGCTTTTACTTGTAATGCATTTTGTAAGTCAGATTCACTCTCAGCTAAATCTTTTTTTAATTGTTTAACTCTTTCACCTGATAACTCAATGTTGCGCTTTACGTTATCTAGTGATTTATGCAAAATTAATTCTACGCTAGTCATTTTAAATCCTTATTTAATGTATTTATCTCTTGTTTAAATTTTTCATTTAAAATTAGCTTTAGTGTTTTTAAAGTATGCTTTACGAGTACATTATGTTGTTTTTTGACTTCTTTTAAAAGTTTTTTATGTTTAAGCGTTTTCATCTTTATCTCCGTCAAATATGCGACCTGTTAAAAACCAAGGAGCTACAGTTACGCCCATTACTATATTAAACACTAAAATTACATTTTTGTCAACAAAATTAATGCTCATTAGAATATTAGCTAAAAGCATAGGAATAATGTAGTAGATTAATCCTTTAAGACTCAAGGAGCACCCGATAAACAAAAAATGTAAACATAATAAAAAATAGTAATAAAAATGCGTATATAGGCCCAGTAGGTCCTATATAAATTATAGATAAGTAAATATAAAAAGATAAACCAACTATTGCTAAACTAAATGTTAGTAAAATAAGTATAGACAGTCCTAAAGCTTTTAATAACTTCATGTTTTATCCTCAAAATAAGTTAAATCTAACTCTATGTCTCTTTTTTTCCACAAATAATTACTATATGTTGTACCGGGAACGTCACAATCCCTTAAAGCTTCTTCACACAAATTCAGAATATCATTCAGTCTTTTTATTTCAATTAGAAGAAGCTCTTCTTTAGTTTTCATGTTTTATCCTCAAAGTATAATCTTACACCAATAATGGATTCTTTGTCTTCTTTATCGTCAAAGTGTCTATTAGGCTTAGTCATAACAAAATCCACATATTCTTCTAATCCGAAAGCTTTTATAACCGCTTCTGCGTGACGCACTCCACCCGCTGACCATACAATGTTAGTAAAGCCGCGACCTTTGTACTCTTTCATAATCCTGATGTGTACTTTGTGTGGACGTAGGTATACTACTTCTCCGCTGTATGGATTTTTTATTTCTACCGCATCTTGATGTGGTTCATTATGGTTAGCGTCCCAAAGTGCAATAGTGTCATCGATATCAAAGCAAATGACATCCTCACCTTTAATTACTTTCATTTGTCACCACAACAAGCTGAAATTATTACTTCTTTTCCCATGTGTTTAATTTTATGAGCATTGCTTGGTAGATACCAAGGATTTGAATTTACAACATATTGTATATACGGAACAATTTTTTCTTCTACGGTATATCCTAATTCAATTAATTTTTTAGTAATTTCTTCATTTGGATGTGGTATCATCCGTCCATCATAACATTTATAATCGGGTTCTCCTTTAGTATATTCATTGGGAGAAAATTTTATTTCTCCTCCATAATCATATAACATTTTTAAATAAATATTTAAATTATAATTTTTTAATTCTTCACACATTTCTTTAGCTGTTTTCATTCTTTATCCTCTTGGTGTATTGGACAATGTCTAGCATTGATTTCTCCACATACACAATCTGTGCTAAATTTTAAAAATTGTTCTTTGTTTAATCCGGCATCAGTATAGTCTTTACTTGTAGGAGGTTCTATGTGTATCGGACGTTGTCCTCTGGATCTGCCTGAAGGAACAGAAGACCAATTTTCTGTATATGGATACTTTAAATCTTGTATAATATCTTCTTTATCCAAAGTACCTTCTACTTTAGTGCTAGCTTCTTCGTATGAAGATTCTAATTCTTTTAAAAAATCATCAAAGCTAGAGCCGGTGTGTTTATTTTTGTCACTTGAAAATATTTCAATATTTTCTTGTTTTGCTTTTTCTCTTTTGAGTTTATCTAATAAATCATAATATAGCTCTTCACCCATTTTAGCTACAAACTTACCCTTATGTTTAATCATATTGTTTATTTCATCTTCAGTAGTAAATATAGTAAGATTTTGATTTGGCTCTTTGTACCTATCATCTAATTCTGGATGATTCTTTATCGTATACATAAGCATATTAATGTTGGCGGCAGCGTGGCTTAAGTGAGATTCACCTGACTCATTGTCATTATCTTCACCCCATGTAAACGCAATCAAATGTCTCATTGCTGCATCTAGCAATCTAGTATAAGCTAATCCATTACAGAAATTATAATCACCATATTTTTTAGCACCAAAAGCCTGAGCTTGGGCTACACCTTCAATAAATTCCCTAGTAAGAAAATGAATGGGGGCTTTACCAGAATCATTCTTTTTACCTTCAGACATATTATTTTTTCTCCAGTGATTTACCATATCTATTTTTAATTCTAATTACAGTACGCATAAAATCCTGCTTTACTTCAACTAAATCCAAAGTATCAGCAAGTTCTTTAGGAATTACTATTTTTACACCAAGATGCTCTATTGTTGTATCTTCTGTATTCATTTAGTATCCTTTACTTTCATTATACAATGTTCGTTTTAATTGATAAAAAATATCTTCCATATTAGGATTACGGTTATCATAAGCCATCAAAAATTCTTTTAATTTTAAAATTAAATCTGACCTTATTTGAATTCCATTATCTTTTGCTTTTTCTAGTTCACTTAAATATAAATCATAATCTAAAGTAATTGTTTTCATTTACCATCCCTTAGTTGTAATAATTCATTATATATTTCATCGGCTAGCTTGTCAATCTTTTTGCCTTGATATGCAAATAATTCTGCGGTAACTTCTTCCATTTGTAAACTATCCAAATCTGCAGTATTAGTAAATGTATATCCATAAAAGAGATGCCAAATTTCATGACGTACTGTGCTTAGTTTTAATTCACTTTTGCGGAAATATATCTCTTTAAGTTCAAAATCTGTTTCCGCTTCAGAGCCTTCATCAATAACGACATTATCTCTTTCTTCAGAAAGATAAATTGTCCAAAAATCGTCGTATATTGTTTTGGATATATATTTCATTTATTTTCCATGCTTTTTTAGATAAGTTATTGCATTTTCTAAAGTAGGGATAGAATCTTTAAATTTACCTAAAGATGAGTTGCAGGCAAAACATAGAAGTCCTCTTACTTTACCTGTAGTATGACAATGGTCCACACACAAGTGTTTTATCTTTCCTGTTGTCGGATTTTTTCTAGACTCAGGATTTTTGCAAATATCACAAACGCCATTTTGTGATCCCATCATTTGGTTAAAATCTTCTCTAGTTATTCCAAAAGTACGTTTTAAATGACCATTGTGTTCAACTTCAGAATTTTTTCTATACCATTTTCTTCCTGCTGCATTTTCTTTTTCTCTAAATCCAGGGTTAGTTCTATATTCTTTCATATATGCTTTACGTTCTGGATTATTATTGTATTGGTAATCGTATGCTTTTTTTCTTGCTCTTTTTTCTTCTGTCATTGTTTCTTTATATTTTATCTGAGCTTTTTTTAAGCTATCTTTTTTACATTTTTCACTACAATGAGTAGAATTAGTTTTATGTCCTTCCCAACTAAAAACATTTTTACACGCAGAACAAATTTTATTTTTTATCATACGCTCTTAATGCTGATGCTACTGTTTTATTATTTTTAACATATTTAGATAGTTCCAAAAAAACTTCTTCAAGAGCAAGGACATCTAAAATATTATATTTTTTCATTGAATTCCACGCTTTAACGTTTCCTTTGAGGCATTGATCCCAAAGTTTAAAACCAGGGAAATCGTTATGTTCATCTTTTTTATGTGTTTTAGCTAATATGCTAGATAAATGAGCTAATTTATTAGAAAAAAATCCAAAGTTATTCTTTGCAAGTCTTAGTGTATCTATTTTTTTATATTCACTAGGAGCTTCAAATCCATTAGCAATAAATCGAGTATTAATTTTAGGAAGGTCAAATCTTATGTGATTTTGTCCTATAACAATGTCGGCTTCGTCTAATAACTGCCAAAGTTTTTTCATCATAACTTTGTCATTAAATAAATTTTTTTCTTTACCTCTTTGGTCCATATAAATAATTTTATTATCTCCTGCCCATTTTGCACAAAAAGAAATAATTCCGCCATCTTCAATTAACATATCCAAAGAAACGTTATTTTCCCACTGACCCCATACAAATGCTTTGGCTGGTTTTGTCTCAATATCAATATACAATACTTTAGGAACATCTTTTTTAATATGCTGACAATATACTTCAATACCATGTTTAATAGAATCAGGACTTCTTGTCCATCCATTTTTAAAAAACTTCTCGGCATATAGCTTGGATATCTCTGTTCTGCTATATCCAGATTTGTACTTATTTTCTAAGAATGTAATCTCAGATTTAGTCCACTCTCTACCATGTGATACTTTTCTTTTACTCATCGTTTTTTCCTTCTATATGCCGTTGATATCTACGTCTTTGTTTAGCCACGATTTGTCTAATACGTTCTCTAGTTACTGTATATTCATCTGCTAGTTCTTCAAAAGATTTACCAGCTAAGAATTTCTCTGAAATCTCTATGCTGCGACTAGTAACAATTTCTCCAGTATAAATATTTTTTAATGGAATTATTTCAAAATCCCTGGCATTATCTTTTCTATCTTGTTCTGCAAAATATGCGTCCCATCCTTCTTCGGGCTCATATGGAACTTCTTCAATTTGAGAACCGTCATAACCATAATCTTTATCTACTACACGTTTAAATCCTAATTCATTTTCTAATGTGTAAAGAAAGTTATCGGCCCATTCTTTGTAATTATTGCTATATACATCATGTAGTATTTCAGGAGAAGCCCATCCAGCAATGATATCAATAAGTTGGCTACGTTTCATTTATATCCTTTTGTGCTTGTACAAACCCATGTTTTGTAGCAGAAAAAAGTAAACCCATTATGTAACCTAATATAACTAAAGGAAGTAATAGTAATCTAATTATTGTCATCGACAGCTCCTAATTCTTCTTTATAGCTCTTTAAACTATAATTCAAAAATTGGTTCATGTCAATTACATTTTTAAATACTTTTAAGCAATTAAATAAACCTTTGATGAGATCCAGTCTAGAATAATCTCCGTTAAAATCCTCTAAAAGAGATACTGCTCTAGACTCTAAAAAGAATGTGTAAATTTTATCACCTTCTTGAACGTGTCTGCCTTTTAAAGCGTCATATACTTTAGTTTCATTTGGTCTTAGCTTTAAGTCTTTGAGTTCTTGTTTAGACAGTGTCTCATGTCCTTTACACTTTAGGATTTTATCTGTAATAGTTACTTTTTTACACCAAGGAGCTATGTCTTTGATATTCTTAGTCATTTTGATATATTTAAAGTATAATTCATTAATCTCAGGCTCTTTGCCTTCTTCAAGAAGAATGTCTACAATATCCTGCATAAACTTCAGTAGGATTGGTGCGCGTTTTGCATCTTTCAAAGCTGAGCCTTTAACCTTCTTTTTACCATTTTCAATTAGCACATAGTTTTTTGACTTTAGAACTAATACTTTTTCATAAACACCGTCATGATCCCATTTAATTAAATCGGGAAAATTACTATTGACGTAATCTAAAAATTTAGTCTGTTCTTCTTTTGTCCACGGGGATTGGTCTGGTTTACAGACGCTAAAACTATCCGTGTCTACTCCTGTTAATATTAAATTCTGCATACACGTTTTCCTTTTATAAATATACTATCACTCTTTTGTAAAGCTCGACATAAATAAGCAGGAGAAATATTTAAAAAATTTGCAGCTTCTTTTTGAGATTGAAATTCAGTATTTTCCACTAACAATACTTTTCTTCTATCTTTACAAGTATTTTCGGCATGTGAAATAAATCTTAAATTATCCAAACTGTAATCTTTTTTATTATTAATTCTGTCGATTGATGGAGAAAATTTTCTTTTAAATGAATTTTTTTGCCAATTTTTATACAGTTTTAAAAAAGTAATATCATTTTTAAATTTAGTAATAAATTGTTCTTTGCTTAGCTTTTTTTTACCAAAATAATTAGGTCTTTGTTTATCAAAATGATTGCATCTTCTAGATATTTCAGAATAACAAGTTCCTAAGTAAAATTCAGGTCTAGTTTCTCTTTTAGTTCGACGAAGACAGGCAGAACACATTCCGTTTCCAAAATGTTGTTTTTCTTTATTACATCTAGAACAAATAACTATTTTTCTAGACTTCATCTTCAGACTCCTCATTAGATTCTTCTTTAGTTTTCCAAAATTCAACATTTTTACCAGTAACTAATTGAACACCCTTATTTAAAATTTCTCTACCATGAGAAGTAACTAAACTTGCTCCTTCTGGAAAATTGTAATTAAGACCTGCACTTCCAAGAAAACCATAACCAGAATTTATCACAATTTTCTTTGAACTTTCTAAATCTTTATAATATTTTAATCCAGTTTCTTTTGCAAGCTTTTTATCTCTAAGCCTATCCAAAGTCAAAGTTTCAATAATATTTAAAAAGTTAGCTTCTGGGTCTTTTTGTTTATTGTATATTTTATACTGTCTGATAATACTAGGATACAGCGAGGCTACGTCAAGTTTAAATACATTTTTATAGAGCCCAGGAATACCAAAACTAATAGCTCCAGTAAATCCTTCTCTGTCATCAGCTTTAGCTATGCTCTTACCCTTTTGTAAATATGAGCGTACCATCATATTATTTACTTGTGCACCAGTTGCTCTATTAATAATTTGCTGTAGTGGAATGCTTACTTGCTGAGAAAAGTAAAAATAGCTAGGTAGCATCATGTCGTAAATTTTAATCAAATCCTCTGCGTCATCCATTGCGTATTCTTTAACGCGCTGCCACATCTCTGGATTGGTCTCTCTTTCATTCCAATACTTTTCCATTTTAGAAGCGTCAACAAAGACCCTGTCTTTCTTTTCCATTCCAATATGTTTAATAATTTGTTTTAAACCATAGGAAGGAAATTCCCGTGCAAAGTCATACTTAATGCTCAAAAAGAATGTGTCGATAATTTCACGGCCATAAATCCAGCAATTGTGGTACTCATAACTTTGTGAGCCATCTTTTCTAAATTGGCTAGTATATCCAGCAAACTGGACATCATTCCCATTTCTACCTAAGCTAAGTTTTGCACCGCATAAATCTGCAACATGTTGTAAATAAGGTAAGTCATATCCAAATCCATTGTGGACTGCAATAATACTTGGGTCATAGTGTTTTACACAATTACACCAGTCTTCTAGCATTTCAGCTTGAGATGCATAATCATCCAGAAAAAAATTCTCTTTAAAAATCTCACCTTTATGATTTCTAAAAACATTAGTAATTACAAGTACTTTAGAGTTTTTATTATGTGTAAGACCAGTTCCTTCTATATCAAAAAATAATACGCTTACATCACTTGGTTTCATATTCTTAAAATATGTAACACCGTTATAAGTCATGTAATGTTCTTTGGATTCATTCATTGTATAGTAGTCTACATTTTTTTTCTTACAAGCACTCTTAGCTTGCATCCAATCACTATGTTCTTTGAATTGTGCTAAATATTTGTAGTGCTGGCCGCCAGGAAGTTCTTTTTGCTTGCTTGAAGCTTTTGCGTTGGTAAGAAGCCAGAATTGATTATCTCTGACTTCCTTCTTTACCACGCCATCTTTTTCAATAAATAAAACAACCTTATCATCTTTTACTTCAACAGAAACAATATTCTCTGTTTTGTCTTTACCAAAGATGAGGTCATTCTCATATTGAGACATTATGATTCTTTCTTTTCCATTGATTTTTTAACTTTAGTCGTCCATTCACGCATCTTTTTAATTGTATCATGAATTGGCTCATTGTACACTAATTTTTTAATACAAGCATCTTTAACGTGAGCAATTGATAGCTCACCTTTTTCAATCTCACGCTTATCAAAATCAGTAAGACTATCCTTCATAAATTTTTCAGCATATTCTATTAGTAATGCACCTTCTGGATACTTTGTCTCAATTACTTCATCAAATCTTCCTGGCCTATCGATTAGGTTAGCCAGAAACAACATTGGATAGTTTGTTGTAGAAAATATGATAATCGGTAAGTGTCTCCAGCTATCTGGAATATTATTACCATCCAAAAAAGAAAGCAATGAGTCTTGGCTAGATTGTACTCTAAATCCTAAGTCTGGCTGCTCTCCTCCACCTAAGTCCTCAATAACAACAAAAAGCTTATCTACATTTTCTGCTGGGGGGTTTTCTGACAAATATTCAACAAACTGACCCATATCTATTTCAGACATAGCAAATGAGAAGCTCACGCCATTCTCACCTAAACACTGGTCAACTGCATTATTAATTTGATGAGTTTTACCTCCGCCATGTGGTCCATGGACTAGGTAGCCGCGCTTTATAAGACCAACACCTAAAGACTTAAGTAAATCTTTTTTATCTAAAAATGTATTAATTTTTTGTTTAAAATTAATATTTTCTAGCTTAGGGAAATTTTCATCATGTAGTAATGTAATTGGTACTTTTTTTAAAGTATAGTTAGCAGGAACTAACTTAAACATACCGCATTCCATTGTTGCTTTTTTGTATGATAAATCTTTAAGCTCATACACATAATTACCTTCAATTTGAAACCATTCACCGTTTCCTTTTTTTGGTAATTTTTTGTTATTACAATCTTGAGCATGAGTAACTTTTGTTATGACAATATTGTCACTTTCTAGTGTTTCCATATCATGTATTAAATCTCTTATTTTCATTTAATTTCCTTTTTATTAAGTTGATGAGTGTGTATTTTTTGCGCCCATTCCAAAAAGTATTCTTCCGTAAGATTATGTTTTGCTATGTTACATATTTTACAACAAGTAACGGCGTTTTCTTTAGTATAACCTAATTCATTAACTTTTCTATCAATTCCATTATAGCGATAATTATATACTCCATTTACTAAATTTCTAACAATACTACTATTTAAGGGTTCTATTCCGCAATAATAACAATTACTATCTAACATATCAGTAAATTCTTGTTCAGTCAATGTAAATGGTAAATTTCTCTTTTTTGATTTATTTTTATAATTATTATATATTTGTTTCTTTATTCTAGCAAAAGGATTTTTTGCACAATTTTCTTGTGTTGTTTTAAATTTTAAACACCCACAGCTTTTAATTTTACCAACTTTTACGTCTGATCCTTCAGATACAATTACGTTACCACAATTACAAACACATTCATAAATGTTATTATTGGTTTTGTTTTTTCCTATATGTCTTTTAATGGTAAGATCATTAAATTTCTGACCAGTTAAATCTATAAAATGTTTTTTAGATAAACAACCACAGCTTCTAGTTCCATTTTGGGCCTTTAAACTATGACCTACTATATTTGTTATTTTACCACATTCACAAATACAATTCCAAGTTACATCACCATGTATATTAGTGTGACCACGATTTAACACAGTAAGTAATCCGAATTTTTTATTTGTAAGATCAATTAATTTCACTAAAATACATCTCCGTCAGCTCTGGCCTTTTTAGCTTGAGAAATTTCAATTATTTCTTTTAATCTTTCTTCTTCATCTACATTCATTTCTCTTATTCTACCAGAAATTCCATCCCAATAAAAATCATATTTTCCACATGGTCCCATGTTATTTTTGACTACAGCAATTGATGCAAAATTATCATTCTCGTTATTGTTTTCAGGATCAAAGCCTGGTCTCCAATTTGTGAGAATAACTCGGCTATCTTGCTCGATGACCGAAGCTCCTTTTATTTTTCTGTAAGAAAGTAAAGGGTCAGAAACTGTTCCTGCTGATTTTTGAGGTTGAAGTAATGTTATTAAACACACGTCTTTATCCTTAGCTAAATCAGATAAACGAGCAGCATTATAACCTGAGTTAGCTGTTGCATCAGAAAAAGGTCCAATTATTTTTTCAAGGTAATCAACAACTACCATTCTTAATTTTTCTCCTTTTGATTGTTGATATTCTTCAATGGCGTTTCCTAAATCTTCAACCGTTGGACCTGATTGAAAATTAAATCCTACATTTTTAAAATTCTCTTCTACTATTTTAAAAGCTTCTCTTAATTCTTTAGAAGGATTTCTTTTTTTCATCATTTCTAAAATCTGCATCATATCCATATTAACATATTTTTGCAAGAGTCTTGTATATAAAAGAGAATCGTACATATCAAAAGAGCCAAAAAAACAATGATTTCCATTCAATGCATTGTGTTCAACAATATTAAGAACGTGCGAAGTTTTTCCTGAACTCGGTGCGCCTAACCATCCTACCATCATCCCTGTTGTAAGAACAACATCATCGTCAATCCTGCCTATTCCAGTCAAAATTCTATTTTTATCAATATTTTCAGCAAAATACGTAAACCTATTAGAAACATCTACAATAGAAGAAACTTTTAAATCTTTTTTCTCGACAGCTTCTAATTTATATTTTTCAATGGTTTTCTTTAACAAATCATTTTCTTTTTCACTGTAAATTGCACCTCTCCATGTTGGAGAATATACAACTTCAATAACATTAATCCAAAGCTCGTCCGTAGATTTAGGTTCTTGTCCTGTGCGTCTAGCTTGCAATCTATTTGTTGCTTTAAGCATATTGTATGCAAGTTCTTTATTGTATCCAAGAGACTTGTAAGTTGCAGCAAGAATCATATATGCTTCATTGCGCTCACCTGCGTTAAAAAATCCTTCTTGAAGCACAAATCTAGCAGAAGACATATGCTTTGGTTTATTAGATAGATTTGGTGTATCGTTTAATGATACAGGAATTTCATCCAATGTCTTTTTTTCCTTCTTAGATAGTGTTTTAAATTGTTTAATAGAATCAGGTAGTTGTACAACATTGTTAGAATACAATTCCACTAAGTCTTGCCATTTTTCCCAGTTGTCATCTACTTTTTCTGACATAGCTTGAATTGCGTCTATAGGCATAGACGTTAATTGATCGACTGTTAATGGAATTTTAAACTTACCTGTTTCTGGATGTTTTGTAAGAGCTACTCTAAAAATTCTATTTTCATCTCTTACTTTTTTATCAAATGTTTCCAAATCTCCAGCTAAAGCGTCAATCGTACTGTCAAATTGTTGCTTTGTAAATTCATCATTAGTTTTTAGTTCAATGTGAAATCCTTTTGAACCACTATGATATACAGCGATAATATCTTTGTGTAATCCTTTTTGGATTAGTCTTGCTGTAAGTTCTACTGCATCTTTTCTGGCTTTTTCTAAATCTTCTTTAGAATCAAAATCAAAGATGAGTTTTTTTGTAGTAAGTCCTGTGAGCCCGGCTGCTGACTTCTTTTCTTCAAATTGCTTTTTATGAGATTCATCATAAGTAAAGATAGACTCATAATATGCATCGTTTGGATTAGCTACATGGCTAGATACGTCTTCAGTAAAAGGAATCATCTTGCGGTGATTATATCCTTTAGACACAATTTTATACTTCATTTTTCCTCCAGATTGTAGCATTAAAATTCCTTCCATTGAGCGTTTCTAAGACATTCAATATTATCATTATAGTATACAAAATTCTTTATATCAATATTTTCTACTTTACATTTATCAATTACCCAAGATTTTTCAAATCCCATATTCCAAATAGTTAAATTATATAGATAATCACCATTTAATTTCTTGACATTTGTTACTTCATAACATACGTCTTTTGCTTGCTTGTGTTTGATGTAAAATCCAATAAGACATTCTGGTAGCATATAATCACCTCTCTCCTTAGTTTAGCATATAAAAAAAGGCATTGCAACAGTGGAGGAGACTATTACAATGCCCCAAGGTTATGGCAGCCTTGACATGGAAGACTTATTTAAGTTTTGCTTTAATAAAGGAAACAATTCCCCATTCTTTTTGCTGCTCAAGATTAGCTAGAATCTTTTCTGCTGTCTCAGATTTAAGCTTGCCTTCTTCAGCTAAAGAATTTACTTTTGCGATTTCATCTTCTACTTTATTTACATAAAGAAATACTCCGGTTTTACCGTTGTACTCAGAAGTCTCAAATTGAACTTCTTTACCATCCAAGAACATTTTAAGTCCTTTAGCTGGCTTTGCTGTTACACTATTCTTATTCTTTTTAAAAGAAAAAATAGTTACTGGATAGTTATTGCTCTGTTGTGACATTTGTATCTCCTTGGGAATTTTCTTCCTCTTGTTTATTTTGTTTAACTGCTAAAATTGTATTTCTCATATCTAAAAGCTGTCCTAGATAGCCACCAAACTTGGCTTCTTTTTCATTCACTAATCTAGGGGCTAATCCAGAATCAACTCCAATATCTACAGCATTAAACAATCCTCGGATTAGTTCTCTTGCTGATAATGAGTGTGATTCACTAAGAAGCGTCTTATAAAGATTATTGTACTTCATTTCAAATACTTCTGCAAGCTCTGAAAATTTTACATCTTTGCCTGTAGCTTCTTTAAGTTTTTGTTCTACAATTTGTTCTGTTGTAAGTTTAGATTCTTCAGACATTAGAATACATCTCCTTGTGGAGCAGCGGCTGTGGGTTTAGGTTTACGCTTAAATCCTCCTGAAGTAGGTACTGTTGCTTCCTCTTTACTGACAACAGCGACATTTGTCACTGCTTGTCCGGATACTGATAATGTACCGGAAATTGGAATATTAGTATTAATAGAAGCTGCTGTATTTTGAGGTTTTCTTGCCATATTGCCTTCAGCGTCGTCGTCAACCGCTCCAACATTAAACATTGATTGTAGTCCATACCGACGAGCATAAGAAATTGCAGAACCGTATGCTTGAGGATCATTTACTTTTGCACAAACAACTTCTGTGTCTGCTGTATAATTTTCTCCAGATTCATGCAGAACTGTAGTGCGAATAACCGATTTACCAGAATCCAAAAGAATTACCGGTTGTAATACTGCTAATTTATTTTTAGTAAGGGCTGGCATAATAGCTTCTCTTACTGCATTTAAATCTGCATACTTTGATTTAAAGAAAGGATTTTTTGCATCTTTAACTGCATCTGTCATTTCCGCTTGTGATGATACTAATGCCTTAGCAAGATTAGCTCCGAATGTCATTTTGTCTCCTTGTTTTGTTTTTAATAAGATTACTAATATAAGCTCGACAACCGTTAAACTTTTTAGCAATATTTTTTATACTTATACCATTATTATATAAGTTTTTCATAGTGTCAATATCTAAATCGCTATATTTAAAATATCCTAAAGCTGCTGTATTTCTTTTGAAAAGTTTATTATCTCTGGCGTGTTTTAGATTTTCATATCTAGTTAACCATTCTAAATTGTATATAGAATTATCGTTTTTATTACCATTAATATGATTTGCTTCTAAAAATTGTTGAACCTCATCGTAAAATCCATAAAAAGATTCACAAACTGCTCTAGAAACCATATATGATCTACGACCTCTTCCATCGTTAAATACAATATTAGTCATATAATAACCTTGTTTGTTTTTATGCAAAGAATATAATTTATCTGTCAATAATCCTTTAATTCTACCATAGTTAGAAACTAAAACTGAATCACTACGAGGATGTAGTACCCAAACCTCTTTATCTTTAGAAAAGTGATTGATTGTTGCATTTCTCATTTTCTTTCTAATTTCTAAATCAGGGAAATACACTATTTCTCCTTTAATGATTTTTCTAATAATTGACGTAATTCAATTTCAGCTTTAAGCATAATCTTTAATTTACTTGCTGTCAAGCTATCTTTTTTAATTACTTTAGTTTCACCAGTCTCACTTGAATGCTCGACTAGGCTTAGTGTATATTTACCTTTGTTACCAGTAATGATAACACCCACTCCATCCATTTCTACTTCTTTTGTTTCTTTACTTTTTTTCATAATTTACTTCCTTTAATCCTGTTGTTTTACCTTCGTGACAATAACTATAATACTGACACTTGCCATAAATTCCCATACAAGCTTGATGATTTTTATCAAACTGTGCAAGCTTTACGCCCATTAATGTATTATTAAAGTTTTCATGAGTTTTGTCAATAGTATTCTGTGGAATATTATCAATAATTACTTCAATTTTTACTAATGGTTTCTTCTGTTTATTTACTTTCTTTGGAATAACAATGTATCCACAGGCATCCAAGTTGTACTCTTCTTTTAGTGCATCATAGTATATAGCAAGCTGATTGGATTCTTTTACTGAATTTTGGTCATACTTTACGCTGGATGTCTTGTTATCAAAAAGAATGCGTCTACCATCATGCCATACTGCAATAAAATCAGTTTTAATTACTAGCTCATCCCCTTGGTCATTGTGCATAGATTCATTTATCTGGACTTTAACTACTTCCTTAATTAAAGGCATAATTTGCTCATGGTACTCAGTGATAAGTATCTCACCCTTTTTAAGCCATGAGTAGTAGCCCCGGTCTGAGTCTTTTTTAATTTCTATTCCTTCTAGCAAGTGTTCTTCTACATCACTTTTGGAATATATAATATTCCCAGCCTTAGCTACTTCTTGCCATCTTTCTTTAAACTTTTGAATAGATGTTGGTAAGTCGCGTGTTTCAAGTAAATGATTGAGCCCGCAGTCCACAGCATCGCCAATTTTTAAGGCAGACTTCTCTTCAGTTGCTCGAAGCTTTAACATATAGTTTAAAAACCATTTGTAGCGGCATTCGAGATAAAGGGAAACTGAAGAATGGGATAATTTCATTTATTTCTCATTTTTTCTATATTATTATCAATAGAAATTACTCTAGTTGTAATAGTATTTAAACTTTTATTAAGGTTTTGAAGGTCAGAAGCAATACTAAAAAGAAAAATTATAATAACATATAAAGCAAAATCTTTCATCCGCTACCCATCCAGTATTTATTAGTTCTTCTGTAATTAGGGAAAGATTCATTTTTATATGCAAAAAATTTATCTTCCCATAAAATCATGTTATTAGGATATGCTACTAAATGTCCTGTGTCAAGCGCAAATATATTATGTGTTTTATGCTGGCTTGGCTCTTCTGTCAGTCCTTCACCAAGATAATCTATTGTAAATAGGTAATTTCCTTGATGTTTTTCTTTACCAATACTAGCTTTAGCATTCTTTAGTAAATCATATGTAATTACGTTTATATCGCCTTCTAAGCAAGAAAATGGCTGGGCTTCTTCAATTTCTAATGGAGGAGCATCGTAATTGATTGGATTGAATCTGTCACAGTATATCGCAGTAATAGGAAGCCCCGACCATGAGGCTCCAGTCTGAAGATATACAGTAAATAATAATGGTCTTCCTGGGATAGATTTTACCGCTACTAAATACGCATCTTCCAATCCAGACTCCGCTCCGTCTGTAAGATACGTCTTACACACTTTAACATTTATGGATGGAAGATTTTGTATAAACATATTAATTAAATTCATTAGGAATACCTAAGAACATCTCCCTTATGTAGTTATGCTTAAACATTTGATAAAGATTGCCTGAGAAGTGATACGTATTCATTATTGACACTGGATATCCTTCTGGTGAGTTTACTGTATCATTGTGTTTTAATCTCAAAACACAATGACCTAACTCGTGATACACCACTTGTTCTATATCGTAAAATAATTCTTGGCTTACATAATATTGATGATAAGATTCATTTATTGTTATAATTGGTGTTTTTGTATATTCACATAATCCTACTAAATTTTTATCTAAATATCCAATTCTTAATATTAAGTTATTAATATTTATTATTACTCCTAAAGATGCAGCATCGGAAATAAAAGAATCAACATATGGTTGAAGTCGATAATCAATTGACACTTGATTTTTATGAGCACAAGAAGAACAAAATAGGATTATAGCTAATAAAATAGTCTTCATTATCTATTTATTGTATATTTATATAAGCGATAAGTCAAATAAAAAAAGCCTAGTGGTTAGCTAGGCTTTAGTGGGTCAAGGTGTGCGTGTTTAAATATAATATATCAGTAAAAGAGTAATGTCAATAAGATTATACAATCTCACAGGCCCCTCCTGCGCAAGAAATCGTCTCTATTCTGTTATTAGTGTCTCTTTCTTCTTTAATTTGTCTCAAGTCAACTTCTTTAATAAGCTTTGACATTTCAATAAATTTATCTTCTGTGCAGTCCTCAAATGGAGCCTGTAAATAAGTTCCACCGTTAAAGGGTAATAAACTAATCCCAGAATAAGAATCTCTATGATTCCACATCTCAAGCTTTAGTTGGTCCCATTCTTCTTCTTTAACGCTAATAGTTACAGACACATTATGGTGATTATCTCCATAGCGATATCCTTCTTCTACCCAGTTCTTTCTATAAGATAAGGTTCTGTCTAAAAGCGAGAATGCTGTTTCCTTGTGTCTTGTAATTGCATCTTTTGGAGACATCTGCGGAATACTTAATACAATACCCGTAGAGCTAAAAACGTCATCCTCTACTAATTCAGGAATTGTATTTTTAAGATACACAGCAAGTGCGTCATCTTTATTCATTCTAATTCTTCGGATATAGTATTCAGAGTGTCTGGCATGAATTCCGCTGGAACTGGACAAAACGCATGAGCTAGAGCCTTCAGGTTTAATCGCTGTTGTTCTAGCTGCAAGGTTAATTCCCATCTTTTTAGCATACTTTTCATTTACTTCTAAAACAAGCTTAGCTCCTTTTTGTAAAAGCTCTGAAGTAACAATACTTCCAGCATCAGCAATACCAGTAAAGCTTACACCTAGTAGTGCTTCTTTTTCTGTAGTCTCTCTCCATGATTTTCTTAAGTATCCAAAGTCTGTGTATGATGCTTGGAGTGTACCGATAAGAGATGCAGCGTAAACTCTGTTTAAAAAATCCTTTTCTGATTTAATACCAGTTTGATTAATTGTAGTTAAGTTACAAAACTGCATAGAGTTTAGTGATATCTCACAGCATGGATTTGTACCAAGGTCTAAGTTATTAGTCCAGTAAAATCCAGGCTCTCCACTGCCAGACTTTTGACAAATTTCAAAGATAGAATTAAATTCTTCTTGTGTTACTTCACCTCTAGGCAATACTGCAGAGTTGTTGGACCTTGCTCTCCATGGAGCATGATTCCACCATTCACCACTCTTTGAATAAAGCATATCTTTATCATCTCTATCAAATAAACTAATCAACGCTGCTCTTCTGATTCCACCAGCAAGTACTGCATCTGAAATGATACAAATAATATCATGACACTCAATGCTACTAAGTGTTCTACCTACAGCTACTTTTAGTTTGGATTCTACTAGTTCTAGCATTTTCTTTAATGGTTCAGGACCAGGGGCGCTTGCACCTGTAGTTACTAAGTATGCACCTTTAGGTCTAATATTTCCAAAATTAAACTGTGGTTTAATTCTTCCCAAGAAGTATGCATCCATAAGCATATCCAAAGCTTGAGCCCATCCTGAAATAGAATCATGACATACAAAGTATCCTTCTTCTCTAGGCTTTTGGATTCTTGGTAAATTTTTAATGTGTCTATTTTGTACAGAGAATCCTACACCTACTCCAGAAAGTAGTAGAAAAAGAATCTCACCAAATACGCGCTCATCTGAAACATTTACAAAAGAACAATTATATTGTCTAGCATTGTTTTTTAGAATAGGGTCTCCAGAAAACTGTAAGGCTCTCATGCTTGGCATTACTTCTAGCGCATGAACTTTTTGGTATGACTTAACAATATCTTTAGATAGCCCAGGAAATCTATCCAAGTGCATATTCATATTTCTATTTATAGTTTCAGCTAAAGATTCACGCCTACCTAAATGTGAAATAAATTTAGCATAAGTTCTATATGCTACCGTATCAGATATAAGTTTATTAGAAATGGCTTGAAGATTTTTCAAGTCAGACATATTCCCCCTTAAAATGTAATGTTAAAATGTGAACAAGATACCTAAATAATATACACTAAATCCAATACAAAAGCAACAAAATAAAAGAAAAACTAATTCTTTTATATTAGTCATCAAACACACTATCTGTTGAATTTCTTTGAGGAAATTCAAGTTTTACATCAGGCTGTAATATAGACATTACGGCTTCAATCCAAGCTAAAGATACTTGTAGTTCTCCAGGTACATCGTATGTTGTACCATTGCGATAGTTTTGTTTAGCCATTTCATTAATTTTATTTATTTGTTCATTAGTTATTTTCATAAAAAACGCTCCAATATATATTAAACGCAATCTGATAATCTAAAATAAGTTCAAGTGGATAAAAAACTTTAATAAATTCATATGATGTATTTAAATGTGAGTATAAAATAGGTTCATACATGTCATAAAAACCAAAATCAATATTTTTATATTTTCTCATGTAAAAAATCCAAAAAAATGATAAGTATAAAATTCAAAAAGTTTAAAATTTTGTGTTATTTTAAATTTCATTACATCATCCCAATATTTTTTATATAAAATATGTCTAAGATTAGGTGAAGAAATTTTATTAACAGTAAATATTATTTTATATTTTCTCATTATTCCACTTTACTTGACACATTTTAAAAGCTTTATCTTCATCTATCTTCTTCATCGTTTCACTAATCACACAATTATTATAAAAAACCGCGCATTCATATGTCATATTTTTACTTGGTTCATTTAAACATACATTTGCAATAAGTGTAAGTAAAATTTTGCTCATTTTTTTATCCTATTGCATATTACTTCTGGCGTATTATATGCATTCCATACAGACATAAACATTAATCCAAGAATAAATGCACTAGACACTAAAAATGTTTGCTTACTCATAGTTCACCCACTTCAATCCAAGCGTCAGTTAATACCATAAATAATTTCATATCTTCTTGTATTTTTAAACATACTTTAGTAGTAAGTAAGCCTAGTATATCTTTTTCTGGATTATAGTATATTTTCAAAGTGTATTCCTTGGTACAATATTATTTTAATTACGTTCATTAGAGATGACAGTTCCATTATTACTAATAGTAAAGCGACAATTAGTATTATCTGTTGTTATAAAATTTCCATTAGTTAATATCACAAATCTTGTATTTCTACCTTCTATGTTTTCACTGAAACTTGCTAAATATTTTCCATTAGATAATTTTAAAAACACTTCGTTATACGCACCTTGGGCTCCACAAGGATCATAAATTTCAACAATGTTATTATATCCTTGTAAAATTGCTAGCTGGACTAGAATAGAATTCATTTGGGTTTGTAAGTAAGTAACATTACTTTGGACAGACATATTGTTAGATTCCAAAGAGTTTACTTGTAGTTGTAATGCATTTAGTTGAACCTGAGTAATTGAGCTTTGATTGCTTAGACTTGTAAGTATTGTGTTAGTCATACTCAAATTATTTTGTAAATTATTAATAGACATTAATAAAAGAGACGTATTTTCTTCTGCTGCATTAATTTTACCTTCTAATACTGAAGTTACTGACATTGTAGAAGTTATCTGAGAAGAAAGAGAGTCAAGTTGAGATTGTAAATCTACACTGTTGGCATTCAAAGCTAATAAACCAGAATTAATAGTGTCGATTCTTCCGTTTATATTAGATCCTTGTAAAATTAATGCTTCATCTAAAGCAACTAGTTGTGTCTGAGTGGACATATATTGTGACTCAAGTTGTGTTACTCTGGATTTTAAATCATCAATTTGATTTTGTAAGTAATTTGGATTAAATTTCTTCTGGCTACATCCCGATAAAATTATAATTATTGATACTAATAGAGATATATTTTTCATTTTTTACATTCCTCCTGTAATAATTCATGAGTTCTTACTGCAGTAGCTTGACTTGTCCCACTCATTGTAACATATCTTTTTTTAATCCCAAAGGATTTTATCTCTTTACCTTTTCTCCAAATCATATCATTTAATCCATAATTACTATATTTATCTTTATTAAGTAATCCTGAGCCGCTTCCTACTACATCGATGTTCTTCATGTTGTAACTAGCTGGATAGTATGGAGTTTTTGTTATATCATTATTATGATTTCCTGCTGCCACTACTACTTTTGTTCTTTGTGTAAGAACAAGTAATTGTAGGAATTCCGCAATATAGAAATCATTTCCACCAGCCGAGAAGTTTACATATTCCATTCCTAATTCTCTTGCTTTTTTAAAGCATTCAGCACTTAAATTTACTGGTTCTTTTTTACTATTTGTTGTTAAAAATTTACAAGAATAAAGCTTGACTCTGTTACACACTGGTGTTTTTAAGTCTGGACCATATAGTACAATACCAGCAATGTGTGTTCCGTGGCCGTGGTCATCAGATAAATCTACTTTATCCTGAGATGCTAAATACTTAGCAATTTCAGGTACTTGCGACGATACTCCAGTATCTACTACCATTACTTTAATGTCTTGTGCTAATAAGAGTGAAAATAATAAATAAACCATAATTAATTGTATACCTTATGTTTAAATTATGTCAAATATTTTAATTGTACTTCAGCAATTGTTTTAAGTCTTATAAAAAGAGGATAATAAATAGAATTACTAAGTTTTGATTCTAATTTAATTAAAATTGTAATATTAAATTTATACCTTTCATAATTATTTAAATAAATTTTTAGATTTTGATATTTTTTCATATTAAATCATTCCGAGTAATTTATGTTTATAAATAAAAAAGGATTGTTTTATGGTGGGATAAATTGATTCAAAAGCCCATAAATGAAGTTTACTTCTAAGTGAATATATTACTTGTTCATCTATATTAGAATAAATCATTTTAGCGCCAATATTTTTATACTTTTTCACACTAACCTCAATACTTTACCAAAAGTAGCTGGGGGTTCTTGATTACCTACTCCTACCCATAGAAATGGTTTTTTTGGGTCTTCTGGCTTATCGGCACAGTCAAAATCCCCAAGATACAATATAGCGTCACAATTTAATCCCAAAGCTTTAGTTATAGCAGGAGAATATGCCGTTCCACCCGCGCCAAATCTCTCCATAGGAATTTTATTCTTATTGTCAATTTTGACAACTTTTTGCACAACACAATCCGCATATATTAAATGTGCTTCACTCACATTTTTACTAATGTCAACAATCTCACTCATAAATGTATTAAACTGTTCATCGCTTATAGACCCAGATGTATCTATGCATACACCAAGTCTAAGCTGTCTATCTTTTTTCTTACCTGGCACATCAAATCCAAAGCGTCTATTGGATTTTCTTCTTGTACCTATTGTCTTTCTACTAGTTGCATTAGCTACAAAATTTCTTAGAATTTGTTTCCAGTTATGTTGTGACTCGGGTTTAAGTGATTCTATTGTCTTAATTAAATCAGATGGTACATTGCCGTGACTTGCTTTTACTGCATCCTCTGCAATTCTTGACAATATAGCTTTTTCTAATTGTTGCTCAGATTCTGATAATTCACCGTCTTGTTCATTTTTAGAATGGTCATCAACCGTTGACATACCAGCTACTTTTTGTTTACAAGAATCAGGAGCTTGTTCTATTAAATCATAATAATACTGCGCAGTTTGAAATCCTAATACATTATTATTTTTAATAGCTTTTTTAAAAGTTTCTAAGGTTACAATGTTCTCACCAAGTACTTCTATCCCTTTAATGTATTGGTTAATACAACAATCCGTTGCGATATTCCAATTATGCATTTCTGCTTTGTTATTAATATCATAGAATGATTTCTTTGTGTGTTTAAACAATTGATGTAATATTTCATGCTTCAGTACCTTAGTTACATTATCAGGTCCAATCTTTTTTAAGAATTCAGGATTAAACCCTAAAACGCTAGTATTATTTTGGATTGTTGCGTATGCAGTTTCTACTTTACTATCGTAAATAATTTTAGACATTAAAGTAAAATGAGCATAGAATGGCTCATCTTTTAATAAATTATAGATAGCATTTTCTAAACTGTACACAGACATATCTCTACCTCTTATTAGCTATTTTATTACAGAATTCAACATCATTCAACAATAAAACTTTAGTAGTAAAATTACATTCACTTAATGTTTTAAATGTTTTTAATGCCAATTCCATTGGAATATCCAATAAAAATTGCTTTAAATTTGCCAAATCTTTTTCTTTTAAGAACTTTGGATTTGTCTCTATCTTGGATTCTAATTCTTTTAGTGGCTGATTTAAGTAATCCAGCCGGACTTCTTCTTTTTTTGTCATCATCTCTAAGATTTGCTCTCTTCTTTTAGGATAATTCTGTAAAATATCTTTTAAAGATAAAGTTTTCTCTTTTTTAAGCTTGAATGAAATAAAACTACTTGCGGCACTTGTCCCGACTAATCCAGCATAAAGCTCAAATCTTTGCTTATCAATAGTTGCTTCATTTTCTAATGGATTAATAAAATCCATCCATGCTCTTGGATTAGGTTCTATTTTACTTGTGTCAAACTCTGATTTGCGTTCTTTCACTAACATCTCATGGTGATTTCTAATGAAGTCAGCTATAACATCGGCACCTTTGGATTCTGCATATCCAATAAACTCTTCTACTGTCGGTTTAAAGTCAATGTGACAAAATCTTGACACCAAGGCAGAATCAGAGATATCAGTCGTAGAATATGAATTAGAATTATAATTTCCTGCTACAACAATATGCCATCCTTCTGGTAAAGTGTGAGTGTGCATTTTGCGTGTTAGGACAAAAGGAAACATAGCTTGTAGTACATCGGGATGTGCTCTGTTAAACTCATCCAAAAAAATGACACCTTTACCTGATGTAGGAAACCATTCGGGACGCATGTGGTAACTTGTTTTGCTATCCTGATCTTTATCCATTAAACCAATTAGGTCACCTACTTCTTGAGTAGCCAAGTATAATGGAATAAATCCAAAATCTTCGCCCAATTCTTTAGTACATTGTCCCACAACTTGTGTTTTACCCAAGCCATGAGAACCATGTAAGTATGGAACAATATTATGTTTTAAGAGTACAGGAAACACATTTTTAAAGCTTGCAATATTCATTTTATCCTCCGATATTGAATATGTTATTATTTATTTCTCGTATTTACCAGCTAAAACTACATCCATGAGTGTTTTTTTAATTTCACCCTCTACTGCATACAAACCTTTACCATCTTTATATTCAATTGCCATGCCATCGGTGCTATGTAATTTTTTATTCTTTAATTTAATTGCAACTGGTTTTTCTGTGCAGACAACAATTTCATCAAAAGTCCAGTAAATACCACAGTCTTTGATTAAGTCATTAGTTATGTCAACTAGTGGATCTTTCTCTACTGGCAACTCATAAGCAATGAAAGAATAAAAAGCTACCCAGTAAGCGTCTAGTGATCCATATGATGCAGTTTCAGCTTGCTTTTTAATTTCATTTTCTGTTAATTCTTTTAAAGGTAAATCACCTACAATATCAGGAGCTACTTTTTGTAATTCTTTTGTTGGCTTACCTTCTGCTAGACTTGCTGCAATGCGCACACCTTCATATGGACTATCTGCCCAGATGACACGCTTAAACATCGGCAATTTTTGATATTCATAGACCTTAGCTAACGCTGCCTCGGCTTTTTGTCTATCACAAGGCTCTGTAGATAAACCAATATCCAGATATCTTTTTTCATATTCTGGTAGTTTAGCCTCTTGCTCTGGCGTCAATTTGTCAATTTGTTTTTTTTCTTTACTCATAAAATCTCCTTTAAGTTAAATTTTCTATTAAGTAATTAGTAAAATAATAAGCTTTTCTATAATCAATGTATACCGAATGAAAACCAGAGTCTATATCATAATTAATTTTATCTAAAAATTGACCCATTTGATAATTAAGATGGTCACTAAGAAATAAAGATTCAATAGGCCAATTAACTACATGTGTTTTTTGTTCAAACTTTAAATTACTGTACTTTTTCACTTAATCAAACCTTTACGTTTTGCCTCAATAAATCGATACATTAATTCATTACCATTCATATATTCACTATCTTTTTTTATCTTAAAAAAATCATAATAAACAGAATATGCATATAAAAACAAACCCATACTCCAAAAAAAGTGAGCAAAATATAATTTAAAAAAATCCATAAAATCATATAAAAATAACATTTAATTCTCCCTAGAATATTCATATTGTTTTTCCGCAAGGTATTCCAGCTTGTCACACCATGCATCATAAGCCCACGCATCAACTAAGTCATTACATTTTTCTAGGATTGTCTCTTGTTCTTTTATTGGAAAACTAGAAAGCTTTCTTTCTACTTGACTATCGTGGTCAAATATTGAAGCAATGAAATAATCACAGTTATTTGCTGATGTAGCGTTTAGTTCAAGCTCTACTTCAATTTGTGCGCAATACTCACCATCGGTTGATGTAAAGTGATCCGACTCAAATAAAAATGTTTTTGTCATGTTCTTACTCCTTTAGTTATTATATCTTAGTCTTTAGTCCAAAGCAATTTATTTCCGAAGCTGGCTCTTATTGAGACGCGACCATTCATATACACTACAACTTTACCTTTAAGCATTCCGGCTCTAATAGAATTCTTTCTAAACCTACCAACAATATATTCTATTTCATCTAGAGATAACCCTGTGATATCACTAGCATATTCTATGTTGTTAGGGTCACTTAGGTAAAAAGATTGCTCAATCATATTTTAATCCTACAGGTAAGATATAAGTATTTTCTTCTTTTTTGGATTTTGTTTTCTTATATTTATTTTTATAAATAAGATCTAGGTTTTTTCCACTAGACTTTATTTTTAAACTTCGGATGATCCAATTAGCTGAGCCTTGTGAAACATTAAACATTTGAGCTAATTTATAATCACTATAATTAAATTTTTTGTAGGTTTCAATTATTTTATTTTTTAAATCAACATTCATTTTATTTAACATTTTTTAGTTCCTTTCTTAAAATGTCTAATCCTCTTTTAATTGTTGCTTTTGTTGTATCATAATTTAAATTACGTTCTTTTGCTATTTCGGAAATAGTCATTTCTCCAAATAAATACTCTTTAACACGTTTTTTTGTTTTTCCATTTAATCTTTCTATTTGATTTATAACTTTAACAAAAAGCTTGTTGTCCGAGTAAATCACTTCATTATAATCTTTAAACATATTTTGATATTCTTTTGCTAATCTAACGCCATTCTTTTGATTAGTATCTACATTTAATAGTGCCAATCTAAATCCTTTATGATAGTAAGTATTTAAATTTTCTATTTTAAGTCCTTTGTTTTTTATTAGAAGATTGTGAAATATGTCCTCAATCAAATATTCATCACACTTTGGGTTTGTTTTTTTTAAATAAGATTTCACTTGTAAATACTCTTTTTCAGTTAGTTTCATTATTTATTCCTTTACCCAGCCAAAAACCGCACCAATTAAAAAATATACATAAAATACTGGGAATAGTAAATATGTAAACATGCCGATAAGCCCAGGTAAGAATAGCACTGTTAATATTGTTAAAATTATAATCATATTAATCCCTAAAATATCCGTAAAAGTTCATATCAGCCTCACAAATCTCATCGGCTAATAAGTCTGTCAACTCTTCTAGTTCATTGTCGTTTAAATCCTCAAGGTCACCATCAAGATATCCTCCTGAAGAAATGTGAGAGTCACAAGCTGAATGTCTACCTAATTCAATTTCGAGTTCTACAGGTCTATTCTTATAAGTTGTTTTCATTTTACACGTCCTATTCTTTTTACTTCTTTAAGATTAAACCATATTCCAATTTGATATGGATTATTTTGAGTTACAAATACATTAACAGATTCTCCGTCTACTCGATTTACAACACCTGTTTTACCTGGTAAGCCTTTTTTAATTCTAACAATATCTTTCGATTCAATAGGTCTATTTTTATATGTTGTTTTCATTTTAAATATCCTCCCTAAAATAATCCTCAATTTCATTTTTTGCATCTCTAAAGTCACAGTTCAATAGAATGCTTGCAATTGAACTCGCCCACATGTATTGTATGTTTTTATAACAATATCTTAAAACATCATCTATTTGTTGTTTATCAAACAAGTCATTCATATTATCACTTGAATTACTCATTTAAACATTCCTTTCACTAATGCTTTAAAAATAGCATATATTGGATATAAAATATATAAAGAGTATAATAGTATAAACGGTGAGAATAGGATGAATATTGCTGTTAACATTTATTCTCCTCCAATTTGTTGTTTTAATTCATTTACAATATAATGATCGTAGTTTAGTGCATTTTCTTGATATTGCCCCACAAATCCCCAACATGAGTCGATATGTTCCCAACCTATGTCAACTTCTGGATTCCATTTTTCTAGCACATATCCAAAGACACCGTCATCATTAATTCTTTGAATCATTTTCTTTTTATCAATTTCTAATTGTTTAGCGTCAATGTCTGGATTAGTCTTTGGACAGTAAGCATCTCCTAATAAATCATTGATTGGGCAACGATCGTCTGGAATTTCTACAATGCGATAATTGTTTTGTTGTAAAATGATACGTTTCATAACTATGTCCTTTCACTTAAAGATTCATTTAAGTCATAAATAATTGAATTTACTAGGTTATTTCTTTCTTGATCTGTCATCTTGTATTTATTGATGCAATCCCCTGCATAGCTGGATAAAACGTCAATCAATAGTCTAGTACCTTGTCTTGACAGAATTTCATTTAAAACTTTAACATCATTCTTTACTTGGTCAACATCACCATAATTTGTTGTAATACTTGAAACATAACTCATAAAATCTCCTTTATTAAAATGATTTATAAATAATTGTTTCGTCGTCAACTTGGATTACTGTCGTGTTGTCTTGTAAATCCTCCAAAGACTCGCACCCAGTCTCGCGCTCTATATCTTTGACATCAATCTCGCTGTAGTCACAGCATAGTGCAATAACGTCAAGCTCTAATTCCATGTCGCAGTCTTGCTCAAGCTGCTCCAAGTGCTCAAATAACGCTCTTAATCCTGCCCGGCTGAACTGGTCTTGTCTGCCATAAGCTGTGAATGCTCTGATAAAGTCTGATTCATCGATTGTTTGTTTCATTTTACTTCCCTCCGTTTGATTGTTTAATAATACACATTAAAAACACAACAACACAAATTAAATATCCATATTGGCCTAAAGTGATATTAGCTACAGAACATAAGGATATTAATTTTACTGTTTCCATTGTCGCCTCGCTTGTACATATATCTATTGCAATCGTTCGGCCACCCTTGAATCAATTATAACACTTACTCGCACCACCCACACTGTCAAAAAATCATACAATTTATCAGTTTACCCGGCTAACCTGTTGATTTTACGTGCATTTCGCCACTGTAAAACTTACATGCATTTTAAAAAACTTATACGCATCAAAATTAGATTGACAAAATAACAAGTTAGAGTGTATCATAATGAGAACAACTGGTTGACAAGGTAATAGCTGCAAAATCAAGGCCTTAGTCAATTTGATACAGGTAATAGCTCGGATGGCACAAGGGTATTCTTCCCTTGAGTAAGTGGATGAACCTCAAGACTTATAAACTTGAGGTGGCATTAAATAGGCTTTACTCATAACCTGTATTGACGCTCACTAGAATAGCGAGACACTCTAGCCACTTCTAAATAACGTCTCAATCCGAGACAAATTATATCCTCACTGGATAGTTAGTGAATATTGTCTCAAAACAAAGCACATTTGCTGTTTTAGCTTGAACCTTAGAGTGAAGCCGAAACAAAGTGAAAGGCTGAACGCTTCAAGCGTAAAACCACATCCCAAAATGATACGTCACGGATTAGTGGATTTTATTAAAAATCGGTGTATTAAATCGGGACTACCCCAATTAGTTTAAAAATTCATTGTTTTCATTGGATATAATCTCAAAATGAATCAAGTCTAAAAATGAAAAATCATCCATTTCTACAATTTTAAAATCATAATCTGGAAAGTCATGAGACAATTGAAACATTTTAATTTGAGACTCGGCATAATTATTGCAAGTGTTCTCAATTGAAGATACTTCTTTGTTATTTAATAGTTTAATACCTTTAATTTTCACCATAAAATGAACTCCTTATATCCAATAAGCGTTATAACTTGCCACTACCTTATTATAATGGCATATAATCCAAACATGAAGTGTATAATGTAGTATGTATCATATTGCTACATATATAGACAAAGCATGAGTGTAGTAATTTGAGACATAATCCAGAAAGAGTGTATTAAACTGAGATTGGAATTATTCTCATCAATTTTCAATTCAATCATTTTCTGTTTACACTCCACTCAACAACACTATCAATATTCTGTCTACTTGTTGGCATAATTCTTGCAAACTCTAATGCTATTGCAAGTATCATACCAATGAGTACTAATCCTATTATTTTTTCAAACATATATTCTCCTTTTGAGATAAATAAAAATCCATCCTGTTAACCCCCCGATTGCGTTTCCCCCCCTTAAGCTTCTATCCACTGTAACAATGCCTCTATCGTCTTGTTGTGAATACCATTGAACCCCATGTCTCTTAGTACTTCGAACATGGCAAAGTCCATGTATCGAGGGCTACAACTATACTTAGACTGCCACGTGACATTGAACTGCTCTGCCAGTCTTGTCTTGTCAACATGTTGTTTTATATCTTTGAACTTCATATCATCCAACCTTTGGAAGTATGAAGATTAACTCATAGACGTTATCCACGCAATTGTAGCCATAAGTCTCGCACAAGTTGATAACATGTCTATCAATTTGACTGATGTACTTCTTTGACTTGCGCTTAGACCTGACAATGCTGCTTGCAAGTTCTGTGCCAGAATAATGTTGTTGCAATTGTACCAGTCTTTGTGAGATGATATAGGATTCCGGATTCTGGTTTGAATATTCTAGACCTAGTTGTTGTTTCATATAATCATCCTTTCCTGTTTACGTAAACGTGTCACTGTTGGCTTTGGTTGAATTTTTTTAGTCCGTTGGGGTTTAGTCACCCCATCGGCGTAACCGGGTTTGCAGACAACATAGAGCGCATTCATTGAGCCGACTGGTAGTTTCACTTGACACCCCCCTCTTGAATAGACATAGATCTGAATTCAAAGGGCAGGAACCCTTGACGGTCAACGGTGGACCCGTGAGCCTTGCAGATCTGCAGTCGGTAGGGTTCCAGGTCTTGCCATGAAAGATACAGCCTTAAGACTGAAGACTTGCCCTTGCCTCGGTATTCTGGTGGGAACTGATATCTGAAGCCAAGCCTATAGACATAGTTGCCTAGGTCTAGGGCCATGAGGCCTTTGTCCTTTGGAGTCTTGCCTAGGTGAATCTCTATGAAAGCCGGACACCCTGTTGGGCTGGTGTCGTGAGATACAAGGTTGATTTTTAAAGTTTTAAAGTCCACGTTACTCCTCCCCATTGTAGCAAGTTTCATTCTGCAAAGTATCACTGATGTCCCACCCATTCTGAACTTGATCGTACAGGAAACTGATAGGGACATCGATGATAGACTCTGAACTTGAAGCTCTGAATGTATCGTTGTCTAGGGTTTCAATTTTGAGTTCATTCTCGACTGCGTATTGTATACATAGAGCCTTAATTTGGATTGCATGTACTTGTTTCATTTTTTTTCTCCTTTGTTTGCGACCTATAAAATTTATCGGTTAATCTAAAAAAAACTTGAGTACTTTCTTAATTTATTTTTTTTCTCGGAACGGTACACTTGTTTCCGGTCTGAGTCAAACATTAAACCGTAGAGTCCCACAAGTAGAGATACACCCACCATTATATTAGTTGTAACGTCGGGATTCAACATACTGTCTCCTTTTGAGATGCGTATCATTATAGGATTTGTATACTGCATATGCTGTGCCAATGTCTAGATGGGTTTTATTTGATCTGGAGTGGTGTCGGTGTCAACTGGATGAGCGTATCATTGTGGGATAGCTGAATGATTACATGGAGTTAGGTTGCAGGTGTTAGGATGCTGACATGTCAATAAGTTATGCGTTTCATTTGATACGGGGGTATAGCGGTTCTGTGGGTCTTGATATGTGCAAATATAGCCACACAGCAAACGGACCATTTTTTCATATTTTTTGCTAAATACATGTGTCCAAAATAACAAGTTAGATAAACCCCTGGAGTTAGTATGAAGATAATGTCTAGCACGTGTAAATGTTGCAAACAAACCAAAACAAAGATAGCTAAAAAAGAAGGAAATAAATTTAATTATGTTGATGAAAATAATACACTCTGGAAAGGTAGGTATTGCCCTTCCTGTAAAAAAGAATATACAGCAAGTTACAATAAACTAAAGCCCCGGCCATCCGCCTACAAAAAATCAACTAAACCTCTTTTGGATAAAACTTGTACTGTTTGCAAAACAGAGTTTAAAACAAAAAATCCAAGACAAGGACTATGTTCTAAGGAATGCAGAAGACAAGTTAAAAATTTAAAACGTAGAAAACCTCTATCTCCTAAAAAAGTAAAAGAACCAAAAATTGTACATCCTAAAAATTGTCTGACATGCAGTAAAAGCTTTTTACCTAAAAACTCACGAGGTAACTATTGTCAAAAAAAATGTATGCCTAGTGAAATTAAGTATCGCAAGAAAAGTAATCATACCGCTGCTGCCAAAAAACTAAGAAAACAACGAAAGCTTGTGCAAAAGTTTAAACAACCTATATCAAAGAAGTTTAAAAAAGAAATATTAGAAATATACGCTAGTAAACCTGAAGGATACGAGATAGACCACATTGTGCCTATAAACCATCCTGACGTATGTGGATTACATGTGCCTTGGAATTTAAAAGTTTTAGCTAAAGAAGATAATTTAAAAAAGTCTAATAAGTTTGATGGTACTAATGAAAATAATAATTGGGCTATCCTATAAATAGTACACTATTCTTCATTACTCTCCAATACAACTTGCTATACAGGGATAAGGATAGTCCTGTATAAATGTTAGACCTTAAATCAATTGGCATTGAAAGCACGTTAATTGTTCTATCTAAATTAAACACTATTACTACCCTATTATATTTTCTCATTAATAATACACTTTCCGCATAATAGCTAGATACACCATAAAATACTGAGGACCACTTTCTGCAATTATAGTTTCTACGCTTGGTGACAATAATCCTATGTATTTAAATTTATAAACATTAGTTACTTCTATGTTTTTATACTTTCTCATAAAGAGAATCTCTCATATTTTTAAACAACTGATTATAGTCACTAAAGTCTAACAAAGAAAATCTTCTTTCTGTTATAAGAAGTATATTATAACATATATCGTTACTCATTTGAAAAGATAAATTCATTTCAATTATTTTATATTTCTTCATTAATAAAACACTTTTCTCATCACAGCAAGTCTCACCATAAAATACTGAGGTAAAGCCCCTGCAATTAAAGTTTGAAGATTAGGCGCTATTTGTTGATACATTCTATTTCTACCATTAATATTGTTTATTACTATTCTATTATACTTCTTCATACCTTACCTATATACTTTGCATTCATATATAATGCCAAAAGTGGATAATAGTCACATACAGTCAAATCAAGTTCTCGGGCTAAGCGGTCATACGCTATCATTGGAATAAAATCTATACTTACTAAATTATATTTTTTCATCATATCCCATTACCTTACTTATACTTAACATAGCAAAGAAATAAAACATTGCTATTCTAAGATTCCATACTGGCTTTAATTCTACAAGAGTATTATATTGTATAGAACGACGTAAGCTTTCTTTAATACGTAAATCTAAATTGTTATATTTTTTCATGTTTTACCAAAATAAAGGATACATTGGAATAAATATAAAACCACTTATAATTGTATGAATACGTAGTTCAGTTGCGTAATTTACTTCATACTTGAGTCCTTCTATTTTATTTAGAGTTAACCCCTTTATTTTTATGCATTTATATTTTTTCATATATTTTCTTTTAAAGCATAACACACTCTAGCATAAACCTGAAATCCAAAAGGTAAAAGAATTTCTTTAGACAGTTTATAATAAAATAAAACTTCAATTTGCGTTTTAAATACAGAGTTAAGATGACTGGATACTCCAGTATGTATATTTTTATATTTTCTCATATTTCACCAAAAAGAAACCACACAGGAAGATATGGAAACTGTCCTAGTATTATGTGGATATACAATTCAGTTTTATAATCTACCTCATACTTATAGCTTTCTATTTTATTAAGAGTTAGTCCCCTCATTTTTATGCACTCATACTTCTTCATAATATAATGCTTCATTTCTTAATTTACACATTATTTGCCAAAATCCTTGGTCAAAGACCACATCTATTTGATGCGTAGTTTCAAAATTAAAACTCCGACATTGATATAAATTTTTATAGTACAGGTATATTCTATTATATTTCTTCATAAATATAATGTTTCACTTTAAATTTTATTTGATGAGCAGTATGATGTGCACCTGTCGATAAAGCAGGAAATTTTATATATTTTGTCTGGTTTAAAAACAGTACACTTAACTGGTATCTTAAGCTAAACCATAAACTATAATTATGATATTTTCTCATTTAACACATATCACTTCTCTAATTAAAACTATAATCCAAGTTTTATCTCCCCTAGTTACTGTAATCTCTACTTTAGTACCAGGCTTACCCCTGATCTCTTCATTAGAGTGTATAACATCCCCGGCTTTAAGTCCAGCTTTAAATGCTGGGTATCCTTCATATACAGATTCAATTAAGGGAAATCCAGAAAGACCTATACCACCAAATGTATCCACACAGGCTTCACCTGGATTATCTCCTTTAGGAATAATAATGGTTTCTTCAAGTCCCCCTTTTGGATGATCGCCGCTACCTAATTCCTGCAAATCAACGGTGATTGATTTAGGCTGCTGAGGGGAGATGAAAATAAGCGACACCAATCCAAAATGGATAAGAGTACTAGCTATAAAAAATTTTATATCTCTAAACATTTTTTAATACACCACTGGATATCTTATAATTAAATACTAACGAAATAAATAGTTTGGATATTTTATTCTCCACCATGTACCCAGCATTTTTTCTAATATAGCCGAGGTAGTGATAATACACTTGGTCATATACTTGACCTATGTGTACTGGTTTATATTTTTTCAAGCTTTAGTCCAGTATTTATCTTGGATAGTTTTTCCACATACATTACCAAAGATTCCTGGCTTTACAAACTCAATACCATCTAAAGACGACACAAGTTCATCGGTAATTTCAGGATAGATTTTGCACATACGTTGTATGGCAAAATTATACACTTGCTTCTGATACCATAATCCAAGTTTGTGTAGTCCTGTGTATTTAGTAAAAGGTTTAGTAACGTGCCAATCAAAATTATAAAGAAGAGGCCACTTTATCCAAACATAGCCTGGGTACAATAGTGAGTGTAACCCGCCATCCCAGAAATATGGATGGTCGCGGAATGTGCCATACTTTTCTTTTCCATGAGTACCAATTCTACCATAGGTTTTCCATGTACGCATAATATAACTAATAGCAATATCTAGCTTATCTCCATGTTCTTCAAACCATGTATCACCCCACTGATGACTTGGCATATTTTCTCCTTTTTTTAGGTTTATATTTTTCTAATTTATAGAAAGAATTTTCTGTTTCTATTTGGTATCCGCCCTTAACTTTAATGCAACTTACAATAGGGGAGGATCTAAACCAACCAAATGCATTAGTAAGATAAATCCAAATAGATGTGCCTTTAGCAATAACCTGTACTTTAGATGCAGTCATAACTAGGTTTTTAACTTCATATAAAGCTTCTCTTCTATCCTTAGTTCCTATTTTAGTTAATGAATACATAGACTTATAATCAATTAGATCTAGTCCAGTGCTCTTAGCTAGCTTTATAGTTTCTTTTTTACTTAGTGGACTGTCTGGATATATTTTAATAGTGCCCATATATTACACTTTTTCTCCACAATCAGGACATTTATAGTAGGCAGTTCTATCTGTCTCATAGTCATAGTGTCCGATTTCTCTTCCCCAACGATTAGCTAATCCGTGCTGCTTCCAGCCAGCGTAGTTTTTAGAAATACTAAGAGCTTTTTTTTCAGTATAACCTTGATCCAGAAAGGTCTGATAAATGAGTTCCCCATCTAAGTTTGTTCCGCAATGTTTACAAGGTCTCATCTTATTTTTTTCCTTTCCTATAAATCAATACGTTTGAGCTGATATAGTAGTTTTAGTGTTTTTTTCAACGATAATTATTAGTATAGGCAATTATGTGCCTTCATAGCTTTTAAACAAAATTTATATAATTCTTGAGGTACGGTAAAAATTGCTTCTTCACCCTCTTGAAAAGTGTATAACTTCCCGTCATCCTTTTTGTATTGCATTACTTTTTTATTGATTTTTCTAGCTGCCCGGAAATGTTCAACAAATACTTTGTAGCCGGATTTTGTTTTTACTATGTTTTGGAATTCTACCATATGCACCTCTGGATTAGTTTAAAATATAATTTAGGACAAGTCAATATATAATACACTATTTATAAAAAAAGTGCTATCTAGAATATTATCCCATAGCCACCCCGGATTTTTTAAATCTTCAGGAGAATCTTTAGTCCATCTAGTAATGTATTCACTTATCTCATATCTTGGATCATCCATAAAATATTCTTTTAATATTTCAAAGCCTTTATTAAATTCTACATTACGATATTTTCTCATAAAAATAGATTATTATTCCAAAGCAATCGGTTTAATAGAAGTTCTTCTATTAATCTTACTTCAAGAAAATTAATACTTTTTAATGTTGTGTACATATGATCACTAATGTAGCGTCTATATTGTGTATGAATTTCAAATACTTCGTATACAAGCACTGTTTTTTTATACTTTCTCATTTAAATATAATACACTTTTATTTAAATTAATCAAGGAAAATATGATGTTAACAAGTTTAATTAGAGGTAGATAAGATTATGTCAGATAAATCCCCGGCCAAAGGTAAAAGATTTAGTAAGCTGTTTAAGAATCCTGAGACTGGTAGGATGAATAAGGTATCTTATGGACAAGCTGGTAAAGCTTCTGACGGTGGAGATAGGATTAGGCCGGGCACAGATAAAGCTGCGGCTTACTGCGCTAGGAGTAACAAGATTAAAGGTGACTGGAGAAGTGACCCCAATAGTCCTAATAATTTAAGCAGACGTAAGTGGAAGTGTGTAGGGGATAAGTCTAGGAAGTAAATCTCTAGCAAGCAGAGCTTGCGGTGATTTTCGGTAGAAAATCTATTGTGTAGTAGTCAAAGGAAGCGCGAATGAAAAAAATGTTAAAAAGAGAAGATGGTAGTAAATCACAAAAAGGTCTCTGGGATAATATCCGAGCTAAGCGTGAACGTGGTGAACCTAAAGCTAAACCAGGAAGTAAAGACTATCCTGAGAAAAAAGCTTTTGCTAAAGCTAGTGGTAGATTAAAAAAACTATTTAAAAAGTAATTAGTTACCTTTAAAATATTTACTAATATCTATTGTAAATCCTTTAGGTAAATTTATAACACAATCCATACTGCTATCGGTGCTATCATCAAAATAATAAGC
>Ga0164293_10000040_pt1 | contig 79512 bp, 75 predicted proteins | sample GEODES118metaG_FD_111487 | JGI IMG/M metagenome (GOLD analysis project Ga0164293, IMG submission 111487) | Eutrophic lake water microbial communities from Lake Mendota, Wisconsin, USA - GEODES118 metaG | ecosystem: Environmental > Aquatic > Freshwater > Lake | place: USA: Lake Mendota...
CTTTTCAAGATCTGATGCGAGCCATGCCTTTGCATAAGCACGAAGCACTCTGCCTGTTTCATCGCTATTTGCCATGTGACTACTTTATTTCACAGCTCAAGACTTTTACTAAGCGCGTTTCAGGTCGGTGACTACGCCACCGGCAACACGCACGATTTCTGCCGGCGCAGCACCGAAGCTGTCATTCCATGTTCCCGCTGCAGCCCACACTTCGTCGTACTGCAACAAGTCCGGATCTACGAATACACGTAGTTGAGTGCTGTGACCAAAGGGAGGCACGCCACTGTTGGTTTAAGCAACCTGCCGGCGCTAGAGCTCGATTTCTAACTGTTTCGCAATCTTCTTACACCGATTTGAGACTGACTTCGCACCGCGGGCATTCAGTTTCCGCAGCCTCGGAATCAAATCCTCAAGCAATGCATCGTCCACTTCTGCGAAGTTCGCTGCTGCCTGCAACCCGTAGTAGGCCACGATCTTGCTTGTGTCAGTTTCGGACCACTCCATGATGACTGCATATGCCTTGCGTCGCTCTGCTTGAGTGAGTTTCATATAGACCAACAACTGCGGCACGTGCCACCGAACCTCTTGTTGCATGTAGTTGGAGAGGTTCTTGAGTATCAACTTCTTGAACTCGTGTGTAGTAGCAGGATCAGATTGCGCCATCTTCATCGCCACGTAGCTCGCCCTCATTGCTACAACTGGGTCGTCGTCGAGAAATAGTTGGTAAATCTCTCTCCTTAGCGGAACCGATGCGAGAGCCTTCTTCACAACGGACTCAGCTTGGCCGACTGAAGTCCGTGTACCGCCCAACAACTGATCCCTTACCGACTTCGGCATCTAGGAATCATAAGTTGGTCTCTCAACTTCAGTCAATGAGTAATCAGGCGCGCTTTAGGTCGGTGACCACGCCACCAGCAACACGCACGATGTCCGCAGGTGCAGCACCGAAGTTATCGTTCCATGTTCCCGCCGCCGCCCACACCTCGTCGTACTGCAACAAGTCGGGATCCACAAACACACGCAGTTGTGTGCTGTGACCAAAGGGAGGCACGCCACCGTTGGGTAACTATCGAAACAAACATGCTCTCTTGTGATCGGCCTACTGGCCGACCAACATTGCCCGAATGCCGAGGCCCATGAGAAAGAGGCCGCCAAAGCCGTAGAGCAAATACACCTTGCCCTTTAATTGGTGACGGTACGAGTAGATGATTGCGATAGCCATGATCGCCACAAAACCGTAGAACGCATGAAAGTTGGGAAACTCGAGTTTGTACTTATTCACCAGCGCTACACCAATTACCACTTGTACAAAGACGGTGAGTTGAGCAAGTCCCGTGTACCACCACAAGGCCCGGGTACGAAGCGCGGTGACTTTATGAGCAGCGAGAGCCCACACGCCAGCAAGCCCATTGCCGATGATGACGACCCACGACCACGACTCATGCCAGTCGAGAAGCATTAATGACAGCACTCTTTGAATCTAGCGAATGAGGGTGTCGGCTTCCCTGCCCATCTCAACGATGCTCAAGGTGCCATCTGTCGCGACGTCGACCGTCGTGACCGAACAATTATCAAGACGGGCAATCACCATGCGGTCATCATCCAACGCCGCACCGATGACAACGTTGATCGCAACGAAGTGACTAAACACGATGGTGTCGGTCTCAACAGCGGTTATGCGCTCCACCACACTGTCGCGGTACTTTGCGTATCGGTCGCCAGAATCTGTAGCGAGTTCATTCCATGTTCCGGCCATTGCATTTCGTAGCCACCCCACGCGCGTTGATAAATCGTGTCCTTCTGGAGAAGGGATTTCTGCAACCGCAGGCTCAATGTCGACCTCGATACCCCATGTGGATGACAATGGAAATGCTGTTTGTTGGCAACGCAACAGCGGGCTTGACACAATCGGCATCACCGCATGACGAGAAAAACTTCGCGCAACGTCAATTGCTTGTTGACGCCCTAACTCATCAAGCGGTGGATTTGGATCGGTGTCCCAACCCGCAGCTGCACGTCCGTGACGCACCAGATACACACGAGTCATTACAAAATCCAACCATCTCGCATTGGCGACGTATCGCCAGGGATGATGTAGCACTCATTCCCAAAGGCGAGAGTAAACATCTCTTCATCCATGCTGAGAAAAAATCCCGATGTCGATACTTGACTCGCATGACATGCAACAGCTTGACGTTTACGCGATGCCCACTGCGTGACATCAACGCTGATATTAATTTCTGACTCAAGCGAGCCCATTGGGTTTCCATCATCGGCGGGTCCGTCGGGGTCAAAATCGAGATCTGTTTCACTGATACCAGACTGAAGAGCCACTTCACGCAAACGACGAATGCGATCACGATTCATCGTGGCTTCTAATACTTTGATGTTCGGACGTAACTCGCCCGCGCGATGTCCCACTTTGTGCACCATGATGTGATCAGGATGACCATATCCGCCATGCCAGTCGTAGGTCACCAAAATGTCGGCGTTTTCTTCATCGAGCACCTCGGCCAACTTGTGCGCGGCATCGTCCATAGACGCATTGCAGAACGATCCTGCGCGCTGATTTTGCTCCCACCCAGTCATCCCGCTGTCTTCGTACCCGAGCCACACGATGCGCGAGATACCAAGAACTTCTGCTGACCGTTTAGTCTCGTGGCGACGTCGATCAACCAATGTCTCACTAGGACGAAGATCGTCAGGAACTTCACCGTGATCACCGTTTGTGGCAGTCACAAGCACCACGCGATGACCTTCGTCGCTTGCACGGGCTATTGATCCACCGGTGAGAATGCACTCATCGTCGGGATGAGCATGCAAGTACACAATCGTTGCCATATCAGGCTTGTTTCGCAGCACCACTAGACAACAACGAGTCAACATTTGCAACGCCCCATGCTTTCAACACGTCACTTGTGTGTTGTCCAGGATGAGCTGGCGGCATTGAGATTTCAGGAACCGTGCGCGAGAAACGTGGCGCTGGTGCTGGCTGTTTCTGGCCGAATTTTTCAACAAATGTTTGGCGTTCCTTGTTGTGTGGATGCTCGGCAGCCTCACTCATCGTCAATACCGGAGCAAAACACACATCTGTTGCTTCCATAATTTCACACCACTCGGCGCGTGTCTTTTGTACAAACGCAGCACGGACCTTTTCTTTCAACACCGGCCACTGTGAACGATCCATCTGCTTTTGAAAATCAGGGTCAGCTCCTAAGCCACTTAACTCAAGCAATTCTTTATAGAACTGTGGCTCGATAGAACCAAGCGAAATGTATTTTCCGTCCTTGCATTCATACACGTCGTAAAAATGCGCGCCAGTGTCGAGCAAGTTAGTACCTGGTTTGTTTTCATCGTGGGCACCAATTGCTTTAAACGCCCAAAACATCGTCATGAGTACTGCAGCACCATCAACCATTGCCGTGTCAACCACTTGACCTTTGCCCGACTTTTGTGCTTCTAACAATGCACACACGACTCCATAGGCAAGAAACATTCCGCCACCGCCAAAGTCGCCCACCATGTTGAGTGGAGGAACAGGCGCCTCTCCGGCACGTGCATAGTGAGCCAATGCTCCAGCGAGCGAGATGTAGTTGATGTCGTGGCCTGCGGCTTGGGCATACATGCCTTCTTGTCCCCAACCCGTCATGCGACCAAACACAATTTTGGGATTGCGCGCCAGACACACATCGGGACCAATACCGAGTCGTTCCATAACACCTGGGCGGAAACCTTCAATGATGGCGTCTGCTTGTTCCACCATTTGCAACAACGCTTCCACAGCTTCGGGATTTTTCAGATCAAGTGCAATGTTTTTACGACCCCGCTGCAACAAATCAAAGTGTGGGCTATCAGGCGCTGGGCCATTCACTGCTTGTGCGCGATCGACACGGATTACCTCTGCGCCCATATCTGCTAACAACATGGCGGCAAACGGGCCCGGGCCAATTCCTGCAATTTCAATGACTTTAAATCCAGACAGTGGACCGCTCACAGTGTTCTCCTTGTGTACTACGTGTTGTGTTTACGAAGATGTCGCTTTAATTATGCACTCACGAATGCTTCGCGATATGCGAACAAATGGCGTCGGTGAATGTTGGCCACAAAGGTTGTGGCAGATCGTGACCCATGTCGTCCAACATCAGTAATTGCGCATTCGGAATAAGTTCCGCTGTACGTTCGCCACCGTCAGGTGTGATCAGTGTGTCATCACGACCATGAATTACAAGCGTTGGAATATTCATTTTTGCAAGACGTTCTGGTCGATCACCGCTTGACCAAATTGCAGCAAGTTGACGACCAGCACCTTCTGGGTAGAAACTGCGATCGTACTCGCGTGCGGCACGCTCTTTGAGAAGTTCTGCACTGCCGTACTTTTTCGACGCCCACACCAAATACTTGCTTGATGCTGCGATGTAGCTTTCGCGCTCCAGTGGCGGCGGAGACAACAATGCTGCCGCGGCCTCTGGTGTTGGCTGGCCAACGGTGGGATCGCCCGGTTGAGACATGATCGACGTGAGTGTGATTGTGCGCTCTGGGTAATCAAGAGCAAACGTTTGAGCGATCATCCCACCCATCGACGCACCAATGATGTGGGCCTTTTCAATCGCGAGATGATCTAACAAACCCGCGGCATCAGAAGCCATGTCATGCAAGGTGTACGCAACGGGCGGCATTTCATCACCCAGTAACGCCGCTTTGATGACGTCGTCGGTATTGGCCGGAACGCCATCGAATTTTGTCGACAATCCGCAATCTCGATTATCGAAACGAATCGCACTAAGTCCTCGATCGACGAACATCTTCATCAGTTCATCGGGCCACGCAATGAGCTGGGCGCTAAAGCCCATTATCCACAACGTGGGCGGGCTCCCCAAATCCCCTGTCACGTCATATTCGATGTCAATTCCGGAAGAAAGCGAGGCGCGAGGCATTCGGTCAGTGTAGTGACCTGTACTTACTTGCCGAGAAGGCGCTGCTTCTGATCTTCAAATTCGGCATCAGTCAACACGCCACGGTCGCGAAGATCGGCCAGTCGTTCAAGTTGTTCGGCAATGTCAACTGGTCCTCGAGAGGCCGCACCTACCGTCATGCCAGGACCACTTTGCAGACGCTCTTGGATGGCGGTGTGAATAATGCCTTGTACACGGTCTGGGTTCACCACTTCAGTGAAACGAGATTGTCCACTCTCGCTTGCTGATTCGATGATGAGATCTCCACATCCGAGTATTCGCTCGGCGATGCTCTGATGAAAATTCACGTTATTGATTTTCTCAAGCGGTATCTCAATGCCGCTGCGCGATAACAGACCTCGACGAAAGATCAAGCGATGTGAGGTCACAACGAAATAGGTTGTGCGCCAATCAAGTAACCGCACGATGAGCCATGCAACAGACACGATGAGGGCCGCAAGGAGCAGATACGACAACGTGGACTCTGTCACCCCATCCAATTGAGCCCTGACGACGAGCGACATCACGACCGTTGCACCAGTGGTGATCGCTGGCCAACCAAAAAACCACCAGTGCGGATGGAGGTCGAGCACCACAGTTTCATAGTCATTGAGCAATTTGCGAGGGAACGGCATGGCACCGATGGTAGTCAGGGCGTAGTTTGCTGGAATGACCCATGCACCCCTCCCCGCCGCCGATGCGCGTGTCGACCAGGTGCTACATGGACTTGACCCCGACCAACACAGAGCCGTGACGGCCCCTGTGGGTGTGGTGGTGGTGCGTGCTGGTGCTGGAGCGGGGAAAACGCGCGTCCTCACCCACCGCCTCGCATGGCGAGCAACTCTTGATCCAGCAGTGTTGCCCCACGCACTCGCAATCACATTTACTCGTGAAGCTGCTGGGGAGCTACGACGACGACTTCGTCAATTTGATTTCTCCGAATTACCAATAGCAGGAACTTTTCATGCCGTTGCGTATCGACTTCTTCGCCAACGGTACGCAGACACTCGTCGACGAGAACCAACTGTACTGATCAATCGCATGCAACTTCTTGCTACGGCAGCGGGCGAACGCGTGCAGCGAGGAGTCTTGCCCGAAATTTCAAACACAATCGACATTGCGTATGCACGGGACTTCACAACCGACCAAATGGTCGATTACTTAAATAAACGTGGAAACGGAATCAGTATTCCCTCTGCTCAATACGCGATAATCGTCAATCAGTATGAAGCACTAAAGAAAAAGCGCGGAGTGCTTGATCTCAACGACATGTTGCGCCTGACAATCCATGAGGCTCTCGACGATCCGCGATTCTTGGCATCCATCCGATGGCAGTATCGACACGTCTTAGTCGACGAAGCACAAGACATGAACCCGTTGCAATACCGTTTTCTTCGTCTTGTTGTTGGTGATAATCCAGATCTGTTTCTTGTTGGCGATCCAAACCAAGCGATCTATGGATGGAACGGCGCCGACCACACTCTGTTCGACACTCTTCCCGACCTCCCCGCACCATCACAGGTGGTGACACTGCCGTCAAACTACCGATGCGTGCCACCCATTGTGAATGCCGCAATTCACGTACTTGGTGAAGCGGGTTCGACATCTGCCATGTCGCGGCGACCAATTGGCACCCCTGTTGAAATGGTGCGGTGTGCGACTGAAGATGACGAGATAGATGCGATCGAACAACATCTGCGTGCGATGTATGACCGTTTTCCATCATGGCGCCATCTTGCAGTTCTTGTGCGCACTAATAATCTGGCTCAGTCAATTAGTGATGCATTGTCGATGCGTGGAATACCCACTCAGCGCACAATGAAAGGCCATAGCTACAACGATGCGGTAAGTGAAGCGTCCGCACTTGGTGGGCGTGACTTGCTGACCGCGTGGGCGAGCGACATTCTCGACATGCCCGACCCCGACACGCCCGATGCCACCATTCAAGTCGCACAAAAAGTACGCGAATACCTCACGGATAATTCGATTGGCCATGTCGACGGCCGATCATTTGCAAGCTGGCTCGCAACGTCGGTGTCACTGGAAGCGCCAGATGGTGTTGCCGTGATGAACTTTCACGCCGCTAAGGGACGCGAGTGGTACGGAGTTGTTCTTGCTGGAGCAGAAAAAGGTCTTCTCCCACACGGCAACGCGCGCACCGTTGTTGCCCGCGAAGAAGAAAGTCGTTTGGCGTACGTGGCGATGACTCGAGCATCAGACGCTCTTGTGGTGACCTGGACCGACTCACGAAACGGTCGACGCACTGGTCCGAGTGCACTTCTTCGCGAGATGCCAACAGGCGAGCAGAAAGTTGTTGCCCCACCACAGGAACTGCGCATGCTTGCCACGAAACGTCAGGAAGAAAACAAAGCGCGGGTGGCTTTGGAAGAATGGCGTAAAAATGCAGCGCGTGCCGCGCGCGTTGACGTTCGCGCAATCATCTCTGACAAGCAACTAAAGCAGTTGGCAACAGAACTTCCCCGAGACCACGATCATGTTGCTCGCATCGTCGGAACAATGCTTGCCGCGCGCCATAGTGATCGCATTATTGATGTACTCGCCACCGCGTCTGCGGGAGATACCTCACCTAATCACGATTAGTAAGATCAGTACGTGATTGCATCAGACGTTCGAAAACCTCAGGGTTCATCGAAATAAATAGACCTTCTGCTTCAGCGCACAACGTGTCACCTTTATGAAGTGTTCCGTACGTGAAAATCTTCCGACCTTCTACTTTTTGCACGTATCCACGCAAAGTGAGTTGTTGAAATAACGGTGTTGGACTGCGGTACGAAATAGATAACCGTCCGGTCATGCCAGGATTTTCCGACAACGACTGTGCCACGCCCAAGACCTCATCAAAGGCAGCCGCAACAAAGCCACCATGAACATGGCCGGGAGGACCTTCGTACAACTCTGTGAAAAAGATGTCGCCAACCACAACGACACCCGTGATGCTTTCATCTATGCTGATTTCTTCTTGAGAAATATTCATGGGTGTTGCGATGGGGTTCATCGACCCAAACATCGGGCTGCGGTCCATAAAAAAGCCCACGTTCGGACTGTACGCATCAGTTCCACGATTGACATGAAGCGAACCAATGGCATCGTTCACAGAACTAATTGCTTTGCGAACCTCCGCGACAGTTGCACGTGAAGTGAAAGCCGTATTCATCAGCTTGCGCACGGATTGCGCAAGATCAACATGGGCAAGCTCGATATCGGTCATCTCGTTTTCACGAACATGAAATGACGCAAAGTTGATTTCGTCATTACTCCAAGATTCCTTCATGATCGACTCCCCTCTCTATTTCTCATCGACCAATAGCAATACTGGGGCATGGTCGCTTGGTTGCTGACCCTTACGAGCATTGCGGTCAATAGCTGTCCAAGAAGAACGTTTACTCACCGATTGTGATGCCAAGATGAGATCTATACGAAGTCCATTTCCTTTGTGAAAATCACCATTGCGATAATCCCACCAGGAATACAAACCTGCATCTTCATGAAACAATCGGAATGTGTCTTCCAACCCAAATTGACACACCTGATCTAACACCGAACGCTCGGGTTCACTCACGTGTGTTGCTCCTTCAAACTGTTTTGGGTCGTACACGTCGCGATCGTCGGGAGCGATGTTGAAGTCACCCGCCACCACAACATCGGCTGACTTTTTGCAGGTTGCGTCGAGATGCTCTCGTAATCGCATCATCCATGACAACTTGTATTGATAATGCTCGTGATCAAGACTGCGACCATTTGGCACATACACCGATGACACGCGGACCCCGCCGCACGTTGCAGAGATGATGCGGGCATCGGGATCTGGGTCGATACCATCGGCAAAATTACAGTGCACTTTGTCGATACCAACTCGAGACAAAATGGCAACGCCATTCCATTGCCCTTGTCCGTAGTGCGCACTCTCGTACCCCAGAGCCGCGATGGCCTCTGCAGGAAACGCATCTTGTTTCATTTTGGTTTCTTGCAGGCACACCACATCGGGCTGCACATCGGCAAGCCATTCCTCTACTCGTGGTAGCCGGGCCTTTAGAGAGTTGACGTTCCATGTCGCGATGAGCACACCTAGACGGTACAGAAACATGGCTACCTCATGCCATGCCAACCCTCAATTGTTGAAGTGGTTTGTTATTTCGTGGAAGATTTTTTTACAGCGCTGGTGGTGCCGGTCATCTGTTTTGACGTGGCTTTTTTCGCAACTGGCGTCTTTGTGGTCTTTTTTGCCACCATCTTCTTCGCGGGTTCTTTCTTTGCCACATCTTTTTTCACAGCGTCTTTTTTCATAGTTTCTTTTTTCGCTATGTCTTTTGTAGCCGCGTCTTTTTTCACCAGCGGATTCTTCTTTTTTGCAGCCTTAGCAACAGATTTTGCTGGCACTTTCTTGCCGACGTCTTTCTTAGCGGTTTTCTTGAGAACAAGCGATACCACTTCGACAACACCAAGATCCACACTTCGTCGAGACGCGGTGTATCCCGCAATCATCAAAGTGACACTCTGGCCCATTGCAAACACATCACGAGGGCGACGAGGTGCGGGGTTGCCGAGCAATCGCAAGGGTGCATACCCACGAATATCGCCAATCTTGACAATCACACCATTTGCCGAATAACCATCGACGACACCCTTCACCACTGAACCAACAGGATGTTTCTCGACAAACGATAAATACGCCATCACATCACCGGAGTTAGTGGGCTTCGCTTCAACATCGATTTTTTTCTTTACACCGGGCGGTGGAGCCTTTGGTACCGGCATTGGTTTACTTGCTTCAGGACTTGCCTTCGGTGGTTCTTTCGCAACAAGTTTCCCGCCTGCTTTCATCGCTCGTCGACTTGTTGCACCACGAACAGGAAGTCGCTCCACGAACACCCAGCCAATGTGTGGGACAGGTTTTCCACCGATGAGTCGACCTTCGTCAAATAGCCACGGATACTTGCCGTGAAACTCCTGATACGAATCATTCGACAGCACTGACGCCTTCACCTTGTCGGCGATTGAAAGCACGAACGCATCTCCTCGTCCCACAGCTCCGGCAGGTGGTGCAACCAGTTCGTTATTGTCTACTGCTTCGTTAAACTCTGCTGCTTCTTTTTTACTGATGCGATGACCAAATGTGGCATCGACCACCACCGTGACTTTGATGTCTGGGTTCTCTTCAATAAATGCCAATACAGCTTCATTGAGTTGGGCCAAGCTGGGTTGGGTTCGTCCCTCGGTAGCCAGGTTCGAACCGTCAACAATCACGTGCTTTACCATCACGACAAGTCAAGCACTCCAAGCCTGCAAAGTGAGGAACCCCCGCCTACGCTGTTTCAATGCCAAAAAATGGGTTCTCAGCGGTCTTATGGGATTTCGGCGGAGTGATCCTCTCAAGCCCTTTCGAGGCATTCAATGACTATGAGGACGCTCACGGAATTCCCCGCGACCTCATTCGCACCGTCAATGCCACAAACCCCCATTCCAACGCGTGGGCCCTTCTTGAGCGCTCTGACATCTCTCAGGACCAATTCAATGAGATGTTTGCAACAGAGAGCGAGGCCCACGGGCATCGCATTCCTGGGTCTGACGTTCTCGCCCTGTTGCACGGATCCATCAGACCCGACATGGTGGACCTGCTTGATCGCGTGATTGCAGCGGGCTATCGCACCGCATGTCTCACGAACAACGTGGTCCCCCACAATGAAAATCCAACAGGATCACGTGACAAACAAATTCTCGAAATCTTGAAACGTTTCGATGAAGTGGTGCAAAGCAGCAAGGTGGGAGTGCGTAAACCAGAACCTCGTTTTTACGAGATTGCGTGTGAAATGTTGAACGTGACACCCAACGAATGTGTGTTCCTGGATGACCTTGGCATCAACCTAAAGCCGGCGGCGGCGATGGGCATGACAACAATCAAGGTGACCAGTTCAACTCAAGCCATTTCCGACCTACACAAAATTCTTCATCTGTAGCGGCCTACAGACCACCAAATGTTTCGTCCATGAGTTCGGCGAGTTCTTGATCATGAATGCTCTTTGAACCAGTAGCAGGACTTCCGGCCTCGCGACGCGCAACGCTTCGCAAGTCATATCCCTTTTCCTTCATTCGCCAAATGCGGTGTTCGACGAAGTTCCAACCGCCCATGTTTGCTGGTTCTTCTTGTAGCCACACCACTTCTTTTGCATTCGCATAGTGCTCGAGCGCAGCATTGATCTGCTCAAGCGGGAATGGATACAGCTGCTCTACTCGGACAACTGCAACTGGAGCATTACGTTTATCACGTTCTGTCATAGCGTCCCATGCCACTTTTCCACTGCATAACACAACGCGTCGCACCGATGACGGATCACTGACGCTCGGGTCAAGAAGAACCTCTTGGAATGAACCTTCGACAAATTCAGATATCAGTGAACGACTTTCCTTCATACGCAGTGGCTGCTTTGGAGCAAAGATCACCAACGGTTTGCGGATATCACGATGCATTTGACGACGCAATACGTGGAAGTACTGCGCTGCTGTGGTGGCGTTCACAACTTGAATGTTGTCGTCGGCACAAGATTGCAAGAACCGTTCGATACGTGCACTTGAGTGCTCAGGTCCTTGTCCCTCAAAACCGTGAGGAAGCAACAGAACAAGTCCGTTTTGCTGTTTCCATTTATCTTCGGCCGCAACCAAGTATTGGTCAATCACAATTTGGGCGCCGTTAACAAAGTCACCAAATTGCGCTTCCCACAAAACGAGCGCGTTGCGATTCTTAAATGAGTAGCCGTACTCGTACGCAAGTGCCGCATACTCAGATAGAAGTGAGTCGTACACCCAGAAGCTGCCGGTTGCGCCGGGCAGTCCTTGTAATGGAATCCAGCTTTCTTCGTTGTCGTAGTCGACCAGTGCCGCATGACGATGACTGAACGTACCGCGACGTGAATCTTCACCGGCCAAGCGCACATCGAATCCTTCGAGTAGCAGTGACCCGATGGCAAATGCTTCACCAACAGCCCACTCGACGTCTTGATCGTTTTCGTACTGCTTCGAACGCAACTCAAACTGTTTCCCAAGTTTCGGATGAACGTTGAAGCCTTCTGGGTAGTTCGTGAGTTGCTGGAATATTTGATCCAACGTGACACGGTCAACACCTGTATTGACATGTGGTAACACACCAGCTGGCTTTGGAGGCTTGGGCACCTTGATGGACTTATCGGGAGCGTCAGCGCGAGTGACATCGAGTGCCACTTGCAGTTTGCTTTGATAGTCCTGCAGAGCCTGCTCGGCGACCTCAAGAGTGATATCGCCACGCTTCACCAGTGTCTCGACGTACAACTTGCGAACGCTTCGACGCTCGGCGATGGCTTTGTACATAAGAGGCTGGGTGTATGACGGATCGTCACCTTCGTTGTGTCCATGACGGCGGTAGCACACCATGTCGATCACCACGTCTTTGCGGAACTTCTGGCGATACTCAAACGCTAAACGCGCAACACGAACACATGCTTCTGGATCATCTCCGTTCACATGGAAAATTGGTGCCTGAACCATCTTTGCCATGTCGCTTGAGTACAACGATGAACGCGCGAACTGAGGCGATGTTGTAAAACCGATTTGGTTATTCACAATGAGGTGAATGGTTCCACCCACGCGATATCCGTTGATGTCACTCATCCCGAGACACTCTGCGACAACGCCTTGACCAGCAAAAGCCGCGTCACCATGCATGAGGATGGGCAACACGCTAAACGACAACGGTGGCTCAATCTTGTCTTGCATTGCTCGAGCCATACCAAGAACGACGCCATTGACAGTTTCAAGGTGGCTGGGGTTCGCAGCAAGCTCGACGGGAATCTCACTGCCTTGAGGCGAGCTGTACACACCCTTAGCACCGAGGTGATACTTCACATCGCCACTGCCCTGCACAGACGTGGGATCAACATGGCCCTCGAACTCTTTGAAGAGTGCGCCATATTCCTTGCCCAAGATATTCACGAGCACGTTCAATCGTCCACGGTGTGGCATTCCCATCACCGATCCATCAAGACCGTTGTCTGCAGCACGTGACAGCAACTCATCAAGAATGGCAATCATTGATTCGGCGCCCTCGACACCAAAACGCTTCGTGCCGACATATTTTGTTGCAAGGAACTTTTCGAATGCTTCAGCTGCATTTATGCGTTCAAGTATGCGCAATTTTTCATCAAGCGTTGGCGTGAAAGTGACGCCTTCAACTTTTGACTGAATCCAACGCTGCTCATCCATGTCTTGGATGTGCATATATTCAATACCGATGGAGCGACAGTACGCATCGCGCAACAACGTGAGCAGTTCGTCAAGCTTCATCTTGTGACTGCCCGCCACACCACCAGTTAAGAACTCGCGTTCCAAGTCCCAGATCGAAAGTCCGTAGTACGCAGGATCGAGTTCTTTTGGAAGTTTGGGTTCTTTCCAACGCAATGGATCGATGTCGGCAATGAGATGACCACGTACCCGATGGGTGCGCACCAACATGCTTACTTTCATCTGCTTGTCCATCATCGACTCTTCGCGATTCAACGGACTGGTATCTGGGTGCCACTTCACTGGTTGATACGGCACTTCAAGACTGCGGAACATGTTGTGATAAAAGCCGTGATCACCAAGCAACAATTCATGTACACGCTTCAAGAACAAACCGCTTTCAGCGCCTTGAATGATGCGGTGGTCATACGTGCTCGTTACGGTGACAACCTTTGATACGCCAAGCGTATTTAATGTCGACTCATCGCTTCCCTGGAACTCTGCTGGGTAATCAATGCTGCCCACCCCAATAATGACGCCTTGTCCTGGCATTAATCGGGGTACTGATTGCACTGTTCCGATGGTGCCGGGGTTTGTCAGGCTGACTGTTGCACCTTGGAAATCATCCATCGTCAACTTGTTGTTCTTCACCTTGCGAATAAGTTCGTCGTAGGCAACAAGGAACTGAGCAAAGCTCATGGTGTCTGCATCACGCAGCACCGGAACAACCAATGATCGCTGTCCGTCGCCCTTGTCGACATCTACTGCAAGGCCGATGTTGACATTTGGATTCCGAATAATCTGTGGCTTTCCGTCGGTATCTGCAACAAACGTGTTGTTCATGTTTGGAACCGCGTCAGCGATCGCGCGTACTACTGCATACGCGATGATGTGCGTGAATGACACCTTTGACATTCCAAGACGAGCGCGATAGTCATTAATGCCTTTTCGGTTTACTTCGAGAAGACGTGCGGGAACATTACGAAAACTGGTTGCCGTAGGAACAGTGAGGCTGCGTTCCATGTTGGCAACGATGGCTGCACCTACTCCGCGAAGAGGCTGAGGTTCGACGCCACTTGGATTTACTTGCAGCGTCGCAGGCTTTGCTGCGGGTGTTACTGCTGCTGGGGTAACTGCGGGCGACGTCGCCGGCGGGGCCACTGTAGGAGAAGACGTTGCGGGTGCTGGCGGTGCCGTGACAGTTTCGTCTGGCGCCGCATACGCGGTGGCAGAACTCTTGTAGTCACTAAAAAATTCGCGCCATGCTTCACTTACTGAATTGGGATCTGTACGAAACTGCTCGTACATCTCTTCCACCAACCACGAGTTGGCGCCAAAGTCCTGCGGTCTCTGAGCAATGTCAGTCATGTTCGTGCCTCACCTAACGACGTGACCGACAATCCGCCACGTCATTGCCCATTCTCTCGCCGAGAATGTGCGAACGCCGTTGTTCGCACTTCTGATCGTACTTGTCCGTGACCGTTGTCTTGGTGCCACAGGCGCTAGCGGTGAGTAGATTTTGCATTATGAAGTTGCGTTCGCACACCATCCTGGCTCTTGCCACTCCCGTCATCGCGCTACTTGCCGCTTGTGGTGGTGGCGGTGGAGACTCCGCCCCAGCCGACACGGTTCCAAGCGGTGCTCTCGTCGTAAAGGCCGTACAGTCTTTGCGCTTTGATGCCGCTGAATACGGCCCAGTTCCAGCTGGAGACGTCACATTCGGATACGTCAATGAAGACAGCGCCCGCCACACCCTGATCCTTGCCAAAGACGGTACGAAAGTGGCGAACTTTAAGTTAGAAGTGGTGAAAGACGGCGATGTCGACACCGGTACTGTGAATCTTGAAGCAGGTACATACCAAGTCATTTGTGATGTTCCCGGCCACAGCGCAATGGTTGCCGAACTCGTTGTTGAGTAATGAGCAATCATCAATAACGCGTTCAGAGAACGAAAAAGAGCCGCCCGTGAGGGCGGCTCTTTTCTTTGCGATTGATTCGCGAGACTTATCCGAGGATGATCTCAGAGAGAATCCACAGGACTCCCCATAAAACAAACGACGAGATGATGGCGTTCTTGTGGTTTTCATACGGCCACAGCAACTTGTTGGTAGGAGCGGTCCCACCCAAAAGTCCAAGGCAGTTCAACTGGAGCACACCGCAGATGGCAACTGCAATAAAGAAGAACAACCATGCATCTCCCGGACTAGCAGTGAATGCAAAGACGTTATAGAAGTGCGAAGCACCCACCATGAAAAACAGCATCGAGACAGAAAAGATCATGTTCTGACGTGACGCGAGGAGAGCCCTACGACCATGTGCAGCTGCGTTGGGGTCTGCCTCTTGGCCGTTCAAGACGTTTGCAGCATTTGCAATCACGGCCTTCTGGTTCTTCCAGATGATCATCCACACGTTTGCTGCCATGGTGATGCCCATCAACATGCCAATGGAGATCGACACGTTGTGACCGATGCCAAAGACGCTGTCTTTGCCCATGAAGCCCTTGAAGTAGTCGTCAACGATGCCAGTGATCAAGATGCCAGTCGCAAGGGTTGCAACGGCTGCCCAACGGAACCACCACAGTCCACGATTAGCGATGTTCACAATCGTGAGATTTCGGGCCTTGCCCTCGTCTCCGTATGCGGCAAGTCCAGGAACCTGCACAAAGTTGAAGTAGTAGAGCAAGCCAATCCAAGCAATACCCACGAGAATGTGCAACCAGCGGAAAGCAAATCCGCCGAGAATGTCACGATCTAATAATTCCATGTCGAAATCTCCCTGCAAATCCCATATGTAGACAATATGAGACTGTGACCACGGTACCACCGTCACATGTCGCCACAATGTAAATCGCTACCTCTCCACTAGTGTTTCCTCTGGCATGGCACACGAGTTCATCTATACCTGTTACAAACTCGGACGCTTCTATCCCCCCGACCGCACTGTCCTTGCAGACATCTCGCTGTCTTTTTACCCAGGGGCAAAGATCGGCGTCATCGGATCGAATGGCAGTGGTAAATCCAGCCTGCTGCGCATCATGGCGGGTCGCGACGACGGCTACACAGGTGAAGCACGGCTGACTCCGGGATTCACAGTTGGGCTTTTAGAGCAAGAGCCCCAACTTGACCCCACGAAAGACGTGCTCGGGAACGTGATGGACGGAGTGGCGCCGGTGCGTGATTTGCTCACCCGATATGAAGAAGTAATGGCGATGTGGGGCGACCCCGATTCTGATTACGAAAAGGTTGGAGCACTTCAAGCCGAACTGGAAGACAAGATCGCGGCCGCTGATGCGTGGAGTCTTGATCGAAACGTAGAGATCGCAATGGACGCTCTTCGGTGTCCGCCAAACGACGCCGACGTCACCACATTGTCTGGTGGTGAAAAGCGACGCGTGGCGCTGTGTCGTTTGCTTTTATCGCGCCCCGACCTGTTGCTACTCGACGAACCCACGAACCACCTCGACGCTGAAAGTGTCGACTGGCTCGAGCGCTTTCTCAAGGAATACCCAGGAACTGTTGTGGCAATCACTCACGACCGTTACTTCCTCGACAACGTCGCCAAGTGGATTCTGGAACTTGATCGCGGTCGTGGTTTCCCGTTTGAAGGCAACTATTCAAGTTGGCTCGAACAAAAACAAGCGCGTCTCGAACAAGAAGACAAACAAAACGAGGTTCGCGCTCGCACGTTGTCTCGTGAATTGGAATGGGTGAAGATGTCACCCAAGGCACGTCAAGCAAAAGGCAAAGCGCGTCTTGCCGCCTACGACAAGTTGCACGCTGAAGCACTCGCTGCCGAGCGCGGGCCTGATCGTTTGGAAATTGCAATTCCCGCTGGTCCACGTCTTGGAGACACAGTGATCACGGTCGATGGAATGTCGAAAGGTTTTGGCGACCGACTACTTATCGACAATCTGTCGTTCTCCTTGCCACCTGCTGGAATTGTGGGAATCATCGGTCCAAACGGCGCAGGTAAGACAACTCTTTTCAAGATGTTGTCCGGCCAAGAAAGCCCCGACTCAGGAACTGTCACCGTTGGCGACACCGTGGTGTTGTCCTACGTCGACCAAAATCGTGACTCACTTGACCCCGACAAGTCTGTGTACGAAGAAATTACCGACGGTGTCGAACACATGAAAGTAGGCGGACGCGAAATTCATGGTCGCGCCTATGTCGCCAGTTTCAACTTCAAAGGAAGCGACCAACAAAAACGTGTGGGAGATCTCTCTGGTGGCGAACGCAACCGAGTGCACCTGGCCAAATTGTTAAAGCGTGGTGGCAACGTATTACTGCTTGACGAACCAACAAACGACTTAGATGTCGACACATTGCGCGCTCTTGAAGACGCGCTTGAAGCTTTCCCTGGATGTGCCGTGGTCATCAGTCACGACCGCTGGTTCCTCGACCGCATTGCCACACACGTTCTTGCGTTTGAAGGCGACAGCCAAGTTCGGTGGTTTGAAGGAAACTTCTCTGAATACGAGTCATGGCGACGCAAGGAACTTGGCAGTGCTGCCGAACAACCGCATCGAATTAAGTACAAACCACTCGCACGATGAAACGTCTCAAGATTGCCCGCATTGTTTGTGCCGTGATTTTTGTGGCCGGCATTCCTTCCTTGATCGTCTCTTCGATTAAGGACAACAACGGTGCGGTCATCACATTTGGCTTAATCACCGCAATTACAGCAATCGTTTTGGTTGCAATTTCAACTGTTAGTACTACCCAACGTCTTGATGTTTTCGATGAGGTGTTGGCAGAACGGGTTGAACTACGTATCGCGGAATTGGTTACCCAAGGCGCGAATGAAGAAACTGTTCGACTACTTGTTCGTGAAAGTATCGACCTAGCGCGCGGTCCACGGTGAAATATCCAACTCCCGAAGCCGATTCATCGTGGGCTGATTTATCGGACCATGAGTTGGCATCGATGCTCGCTCAAGAAGCTGGGCGAATCCTTGTTGCACATCGCGACAATCTGATCGCTGAGGGCGCCACGCAATTTGATCTCCGTAATTCTGGTGACTCGGTCGGACATCATTTTCTTGCTAACGCTCTCGCACAATTGCGACCACATGATGCGTTGCTGTCGGAAGAGGGTGCCGATAACGCTGTGCGACTTTCATCACGTCGTGTGTGGATTGTCGACCCGCTGGATGGCACAAAAGAGTTTGGACAAAGCCGCCCCGATTGGGCAGTTCACGTTGCATTGTGGGAAGACGGTGAGTTATCTGCGGGCGCGGTGTCGCTACCGGCGATCAATCAAGTGTTTGCAACTGATCCTGCACCACAACTTCCCCAAAAAGCAGGCGACAAACCGCGACTTGTAACATCGCGTAGCCATGCTCCGTATTCGGCGGTGCTTGTTGCAAATCGAATGGATTGCGAAGCGTTTCAATTAGGTAGCGCTGGTGCAAAGGCGATGTCAGTGGTGATGGGTGAAGCCGACATTTACGTTCATGACGGTGGGATGTACCAATGGGATTCAGCTGCGCCAGTTGCAGTGGCACGTGCAGCCGGGCTTCATTGCAGTCGTATCGATGGTTCTCCGTTTCGCTACAACGATGCTGATACATGGCTTCCCGATCTCATGATTTGTCGTCCCGAATATGCCGACGACGTCCTCACTGCTTTATGGGGCGCGGAGCGTCCCATCAGATAACACAGCGGGGCGCGGAGCGTCCCATCAGATAACACAGCGGGGCGCGGAGCGTCCTTTGCAATACAGCAGTTACCAGCGAGGTGTGTGTTCTCCGAGACGTGGCACGGCTCCGGGCGCAATGCGATAACCATCAAAATCAACTGGTGAATTCACTGCCTTGTATGGTTCTTCGCCCGAATGGGGAGTCATGTCAACAAATGCGCCCGATGCAATCACTTGCGGGTCAGTAACGGCATCGGGAATGGAATTAATAGGCGCCCACCACACGTCATTTTTATCTAGGCGAGTGGTCCAATACTCGTACGTGTTTGATGCAAACACCTTGTCGAGTTCTGCAATAACAACTTCGTTGTTCTTATAACGCGCTTTCGCATTGACAAATCGCTCGTCATTTGCGAGATCTCCAAGATCGAGCGCAGCAACAATTCCAGGCCAGTGACGGTCAGCTTCTAAGCCAAGTAACCACAAACCACGTCCGTCGCTACACATATACGAATTGACTAATGGTGCGGTACTACGTGAGCGATGCCGCGTGCTCTCGCGTCTCCCAAATCGCAAGAACGTACTTGTTTCCCACCCCAGTGTGTAAATGCCAGTGCGCAACAAACTGGTAGACACAATGCGGCCTTTGCCGGTGCGCGATCGATCAAACAGTGCGGCCATGATTCCGCTCACCAATGTGATGCCTGTCGTGTGATCTCCTTGACCATTACGAATCGCGGGCGGCAATTCTCCGGGCGGAACCATTGTGTGCGCCAAACCAGAGCGCGCCCAAAACGCTCCGACGTCATACCCGGGACGATCTGCATCTGGACCTTCTAAGCCATAGCCAGTGATGATGCCATAGACCAACGTGGGAAATTTTTTGGTCAGTGTGTCTGGATCGAGTCCAAGACGTCCTAATGCGGCAACACGCATGTTGGTAATAAAGACATCGGCGTCGGCAAGTAGCGACAGCAATGTGGCCATGTCACTGTCATCTCGCAAATCGAGCACAACGGATTTTTTCCCCCGGTTGTCAATTTCAAAAGGTGGAGTCGGGATGTCTTTGTCGATACCCACCGAACCAAACACCGTTCGCTGTGGATCTCCGGATCGTGATTCAACCTTGATGACATTTGCACCCCAGTCAGCCATCACACCGCCGGCTGCAGGTCCTGCCACCCACAATCCAAGTTCGATCACTTTGATGCCGGCTAGTGGTGCTGTTGACTGACTCATCGTTTCCACACTAGTGACACACGCACGTGCCGATTGTTGGCGGAAGTCGGCAGACTGACGCAGTGGGACAACTGACCGGTGACAAGAAGTGGGGCGCTTTTTCAGATACTCCCCCATGGCAACTAGAGCACCCAAATACTCAGTGGTCTGTTCATGCTGTGGCATTGCGTCGTCAATCGCAACAAGAAGTGCCCAGCCTCATTATTCCCGCACGCATTCCGCCTGTTGGACGCATGTTCTCGGTTGTTTTCACTTTGGCCAAAGCACTCGTGCCATGGTTCGTCAAGAAAAAACTAAAACGTTTCGATTCTCCTGAATCCTCACGTGAGTATTTGTCATTACGACTACGTAGAGCTGTTGAACAGCTTGGGGCTGCTTACATCAAACTCGGTCAAATCATTTCTTCTGGCGAAGGTCTATTTCCTAAAGAATTAGTGGATGAATTCAAGCGCTGTCGCGATCAAGTGCCGGCAGAACCATTCGAGGTAGTGAAACTCATCGTCGAACAAGATCTTGGTGCACGTATTGAGGACGTCTTCTCTGAGTTTGACACCACCCCACTAGCAGCAGCCTCTATCGCACAGGTTCACCGCGCACGTCTCACAACCGGCGAAGAAGTTGTGGTGAAAGTACAGCGACCCGATGTGTCCACAAGCGTGCGTCGTGATCTGAAAGTAATGGCGTGGATTGCACCGCACATGATTGGGCGCATCCCTGTTGCGGCATTGGCCAACCCGCCCGCGCTTGTTGAATTATTTGCCGAGACAATTGTTGAAGAACTCGACTTCCGCATGGAAGCAGCAAACATGATTGACGTTGCAAAGATGCTTCGAGATCTTGAACAAGAGTGGTATGTCATTCCACGCCCTCATCAGAAACTGGTCACCCGTCGGGTGCTAGTTATGGAACGACTTGAAGGTTTCAATTTCGACGACGTCGAGTCAATGCACGCTGCCGGAATCGACACAGAACAAGTGCTGCGCACTGGAATGATCGCATTCATGGAAGGTGCACTGATTCATGGCGTATTCCACGGTGATCTTCACGGAGGAAACTTGTTCGTGATGCGCGATGGACGTACCGCTCTTCTTGACTTTGGCATCGTTGGACGTCTCAACACTGAACGGCGTCTCGCGTTTTTACGCCTCATGCTTGGCGCGACCACTAACGACCTTCACGCCCAAGTTGCTGCACTGCGCGATCTTGGAGCACTGCCTCCCGACACAGACATTCCGGCCGTCATACGTGACATCGGCCTTGATCAGCCAACAGTTGATCCCACTACCTTGACGCAAGAAGAACTTGTGAAAGAAGTGCAGCGCATTGTGAAAGCCTTGCTCGCATACGGCGCGAAGCTTCCCAAAGAGTTGATGCTCTATGTGAAGAACATGGTGTTCCTCGACGGCGCGCTTGCTCGCCTTGCACCCAATCTCGATCTCCTCGCCGAAGTAGCAAACATTTCGCTGATGTTTACGACGAAACATGGTCAACGACTCGGCCAAGAGCTTGGCATCGACCCCACCAAAGTTGAATTCAACTTCGACTCGGTGAAGGCAGGTCTCGGAGTTGATGCTTCGACGAGCTCTTTGACCTACGCTCAGTTACAAGAGCGTCGTCAACTCATTCAAAAGCGAATGCGTGGCGCTCCCGTCTGATCCACATCCCGAGCACTTCTAGAGGTACTTGATGAGAATTGTCATTGCGCATTGCTCGGTGCAATACACCGGCCGTCTTGACACTCACCTCCCCGAAGCGACTCGGCTCATCATGGTGAAGGCCGATGGTTGCGTCGCGGTGCACGCAGATGGTGGCGCATACAAACCTCTCAACTGGATGAACGCCCCCAACACGTTGGTCGAACTCGATGATCGGTGGGAAATTCGAAATCCGAAGGATGAATTAATGACCATCTTCTTGCACCAAGTGTTGTCAGACAGCAGTCACGAATTGGGAGAAGATCCCGGCCTTACAAAAGATGGCGTTGAGGCCCACCTACAAGAGCTACTTGCCGCAGTGCCGGAGGTGATGGAAGAAGGACTCACCCTTATTCGCCGCGAACATTTCACTGCTCTTGGGCCAGTCGACATTTTGTGCCGTGACAAACAAGGAACCACAGTGGTCATCGAAGTAAAGCGTCGCGGTGAAATCGACGGTGTTGAACAACTCACCCGCTACTTAGCTGATCTTGCGCAGGATCCCACACTGTCTCCAGTACGTGGACTGCTTGTCGCACAAAGCATCAAACCTCAAGCGCGCACTCTGGCTGAATCACGTGGCATTTCGTGTGTCGAAGTCGACTATGACGAATTACGTGGCAAAAAATCTGACGTACTTACTTTGTTTGATGAATTGTGAAGTTTGATGAATTGTGACGTTTGACGAATTGTGCCGTCAGGAAAACCGCAAGAGGCCTTGGTCGAGCACCACGCGGTCTCCCACTGACGTCACAAATACTGCTTCACCATTCCCCGTTGCCCACATGCTGATAGTGAGTGACTCCCCAGGTATTACTGGAGATGCGAAACGGCCTTCAATATGTTTGAAGCGCGATGACTCGCCCCCACAAAAAGTGTGCAGAAGCGCACGTCCTGTAAAGCCGTACGTGCACAGTCCATGCAAGATTGGCTCTGGCAATCCGCCCATCTGGGCAAATGACGGATCACTGTGGAGTGGGTTACGGTCACCGTTTAGTCGATACAACAACGCTTGATCCATGCTCGTTTGGTACGTCACTAAGTGATCAGGAGCGCGATCTGGCGGAACGTTAATAGCGCCACTTGGGCCACGTTCGCCTCCAAAGCCACCCTCACCTTTAATGAAGGCAGAGCCGATGTTGGTAAACACTGGCGTTCCATCATTGGCATCTTTCGCAATGGTTTCTGTAACAACAACCGCCGCTTTGCCTTTGTCATACATCGCAGTGATCGTTGATTGCATGATGACAGAACCTTCCACGGGCAACGGGGTATGAAGCGTCACCGATTGCTGACCATGGACCAACATCGCTGGATTAAATGAACCAATATTCTTCATCGGATTGTCAACATTTTGCCCATAGCCAAGAACCACCGGCATTGTGGGGAGCACTTGCTGTTGCACACCATTTGTATTTTCGGTGGTGTACTGAAGTTCTGATGTTCCTGAACCAACACTGACTGCGTACAACAATGCGTCTTTGCTTGTCCATGTGGCGGTATAGGGCGAACCCGATGTTCCAACAGCATCTTTATTCAGTGGCATAGCGTCCCCTTATTGCGTTTACACGTCAGTTCATCACACGATGTGACATGTGCAGTGAATCCTAGGAAGAACTGCCCCCAGTGACCGAGCCCGACCAGCCGTAGCCTGTGGCGTGGTGACCAAGCATGTCGTAGTCGTAGGCGCTGGCCCTTCAGGGTGCGCTGCTGCCATCACCTTGCGTGACAACGGATTCGACGTCACGATGATCGACAAAGCCACCTTCCCACGAGATAAATGCTGCGGTGATGGGCTCACCACTGGCGCATTACGCGTACTTGACGAACTCGGTTTTGACCCCTCACATGTTGCTGACTGGCAAGAGTGCAGTGAAGTAATCATCTCATCTCCCGCTAAGCGCACGGTCGAGATGAATCTTCCTCAAGGACAGGGTCTATTCGCCGCCATTGCACCTCGCATGCAGTTAGACGATGCACTCGTTCAACTTGCAAAGTCGCGCGGAGTCTCCGTGAGTGAAGGAGTGAGTTTCGGCGAGGTCATCTCGAACTCCGTAGACGGAATCGAAATAGCCGTCGATGGTTATTACAAACCAACACTTTGCGCTGACTACGTCATCGCAGCAGACGGAATGTGGTCACCAGTTCGCCGGGCCGTGAATGCCAACATTCCGTCATACCTTGGCGAATGGCACGCATTTCGCCAGTACTTCTCAAACGTCACGGGACCAGCACGTTCACAGCTTTTTGTGTGGTTTGAGCCCGATCTTCTCCCCGGATACGCGTGGTCATTCCCACTTCCAGATGGTCGCGTCAATGTTGGCTTCGGAGTTTTGCGCACAGATGACATGAGTGTGCAATACATGAAACGCATCTGGAATGAATTGTGGAGCCGACCACACATTGCACGCGCCCTCGGACCCGGTGTGACGCCGCAAGATCGACATACTGCATGGCCAATTCCAGCTCGAGTTACAGATGCCAATCACAGTGCCGGGCGCATCCTGTTTGTCGGCGATGCAGTGTGTGTCACTGACACTTTGACTGGCGAAGGAATCGGACAGGCGTTGCTCTCAGGACAACTTGCAGCACGCGCGATTATCGAAAGTACAGAACCAGCAGATGTTCGTGCGCGCTATTCGCAACTGTTGCGTCACGAGTTTTATGCCGACCATCGAATGTCACAATTATTAGGGCGGGCACTGGCTCGACCTCGACTAGCCGAGCTTGCACTGCGGATCGTCAACATCAACGACTGGACACGGCGCAATTTTGTGCGTTGGATGTTCGAGGATGAACCGCGCGCAAGCCTGTTCACACCGCGTCGGTGGCACAAGAAATTTCTTTCACGTGAGGGAGCGTTTGTTCAGCGAGTACCGTAGACGCATGCGTACACGTCTCACAGAAATGCTCGATATCGACTTCCCTGTCATGCTGGCCGGCATGGGCGGAGTGTCATACAGCGACCTTGTTGCTGCTGTCTCTGAATCTGGCGGCATCGGCACTCTGGGTGCATCGACCATGGACAACGCCACCCTCATCGACGAGATGCGTCAAGTTCGCGAGAAAACATCGAAACCGTTTGGCGTTGATTTACTCACTGCACTCCCTAATGCTGTTGAACAAAACATCAAGGCTGTGATTGACGGCGGTGCACGTATTTATGTAGCTGGCCTCGGAGTACCTCGCGAAGTTGTCGATGCGTTGCACAACAACAACATTTTGGTTGGCTCAATGTGTGGCAAGGTGCGCCACGCGATTGCCGCAGTTGCAAGTGGCTGTGACTTCGTTGTTGCTCAGGGAACAGAAGGTGGCGGTCACACGGGAACCGTGGCAACAATGGCGCTTATCCCCCAAGTTGTCGACGCTGTGGGCGACAAAATTCCGGTGGTTGCAGCTGGAGGTCTGTTTGATGGACGCGGTCTCGTCTCATCACTTGCACTCGGCGCAGACGGAGTGTGGATCGGCACTCGTTTCATCGCAACCCCTGAAGCGCGTGCGGTCGGTGGTTACAAAGAAAAACTCATCGAAATGCGTGAAGATGACACCGTGATCAGTCGCGCATACACAGGAAAAACATGCCGAGTTGTCCGCAATGCTTGGACACAACATTACGAAGATCATCCCGAGGAATTACGTCCGTTCCCCGACCAAGCGATTTACACACTGCAACAAGGCGTGAATCACCTTGGACCATCCGATGGCATTACTGCAGACGTATCAAACGAGTTCATGCCAGCTGGCCAAGGTGTGGGTGCTATTCAAGGACTAATTCCAGCGGGTGACCTTGTTCGTCAGATCATGTCGGAAGCAGAACAAACGCTGTCGCAACTTTCGAAGTTACGTAGCGTGATCTAAGTAGCGTCGTTGAACTAGTTGGCGCATTGAACAGCCGCTTGTACTAAACGGCGCGCACGGGGATCCCCATCGATAGAGACCAGCATCGTGTTCATCACGTATGCCATCGCTAAGCCACTGGGTGGATGCGCAAAACCACATGAGCCACCAGCTCCGTTATGCCCAAAACTTTCAGGCCCTGCATATGGACTGTGCGGACCGTGTGTCATAAAGCCCATCCCAAATGTTGTAGGAGTCACCAACACAACATCTTTTTCACCAACTGGCGTGACTGTTTGCGTCGCACGTGACAACACTTCGCGTGATGCAAATTGTGGTGCGTCTTGCGGATTAATGAGATGAGAATAAATTCGCGCCATCGAGCGCGCTGTTGTAATTCCGTTAGCACCCGCTAGTTCGGCCTCACGCACATCTTCTCTATTGAAGGCTCCTTGCATAAACGCGCCGTTGAGTGATAAAGCTTGCGCGCCGTTTGTGCCTGGACCATTTTGTTCAAACAATAACAATGCTTGTTCTGGTGGCAATTTCGGTAATGGATGTGCCATCAGGCGAGCGACTCGGGACTGGTGCTCAGCCGGAAGCCCGATATAGAACTCGACACCCAGTGGACCCGCGATCTCCTCTTGTACAAATGCGCCAATGCTTCGACCATCAACTCGGCGCACCAATTCGCCAGCCAACCAGCCAAATGTGATGGCGTGATAGCCGTGTGTTGAGCCAATCGGGAAACGCGGTTTGGTGGCCGCGAGACGCTCCACCATATGGTTCCAATCAAGCGCGTCTTCAATTGCAACATCACCTTCAATAGTGAAAAGCCCCGTCTGATGCGACAACAATTGGGCGACCGTTGCATCTTCCTTTCCATGTTGTGCAAACTCGGGCCAGTATTGCGACACAGGAGCGTCATAGTCCAATAAACCGCGTTCCACGCACATTGCAATCGCAATTGACGTAATGCCCTTAGTACAACTAAACACCAACTGCAACGTGTCGTCGGTGTATGGCTGCTCGTGTTTGCGATCGCGCCACCCACCAACAAGATCAACAACAAGTTCACCGTGGTGATACACAGCACACCCTGCACCGATATCGTCACCAGATTCAAGATTGTGAGCAAACGCCTCATACAGCGGTTCCCAACCAGGAGATACGTATCCGTACTGATGCTCGGTCATTGAATTGTTGCTTTACGCCGCGAACAAGAATTAGTTGAAAAAATCAGCCGACTTCTTCGACAATTGCGCGCAGCGTTTCGATGTTGCGAACTGCGTCTTTACCAACTGGGTTTACCATCAATGATGTCACGCCCGCTGCCTTGTATGCGCTGACGCGTTCTTTGATGTAACTGCGCGGACCCACCAAGTTGGCCAATTCAATCCATTCGGCAGGAATGTTGGCCGCGGCCTCTTCCTTCTTGCCATCTAGATACAGATCTTGCACCAAGTCAGCTTCTTCTTCGTAGCCATACGCACGACAAATGTCGTTGTAAAAGTTCTTGCCGCGTGCGCCCATACCGCCGACGTACAACGCCATGTTGGGACGTGCCATGTCGAGGATCTTCTTTTGTGCATCTCCGGTTAGTGAATCATCAATCGCAAGCATGCCGCCTGCCGTGATCTGTAACTGCCCAAGCGATGGATCTCGCTTTGCAAGACCGGCATGTAATGCGTCGCCCCACACGTTGGTGTACTTCTCGGGGATAAACATGATCGGAATCCAACCTTCTGCGTACGCAGCGGTTGCTTCCACGCTCTTGCCTTTCAACGATGCCCACCAGATTGGGATATTGTTGCGCACTGGATGGTTAATGATCTTGAGTGCTTTGCCAAGCCCTGTTCCCTGACCCTTGGGTAGTGGCACCTGCACTGTTTGTCCTTCGAAAGACAATGGTTCTTCGCGCTTCCATACCTTGCGACACACTTCGATGTATTCCTTGATGCGTTGCATCGGCTTTTCATATGGCACACCGTGAAAACCCTCGATGACTTGTGGACCAGATGCACCAAGACCAAGGATGAAACGTCCATCACTGACATAGTCACAACCTGCCGCAGTCATCGCCATGAGTGCTGGAGTGCGGGAATACACATTGACAATCCCGGTGCCGATCTCGACACGCTCAGTAATTGCAGCGAGATATCCCACTTGTGAAATTGCGTCGTAGCTGTATGCCTCGGCCACCCATACCTGATCAAGGCCGGCTTTTTCGAGCTCCACAACACGCTGTGCCGTTTCCTTAAAGCCTCCGGCATAGTTCACCATCATCGACAATTTCATGGGGTCTCCCTTCGCAGTCTTTTCAGATTACGAGACAACACACCTTCCCTGGCATTTCAGCCCACAATTGCCGAAATCCACTGCGACACTAGAGATCATGGTTGAGCCCACATCACGGAAAATCCTTCTCCGAGATGGTGTCGGGCTTCATGTGCGCGAATGGTCTACTCCCCACAGCCACCGGGGCGAGCCCATCATTTTGATCCACGGTCTTGCCTCGAACGCTCAACTGTGGGATGGCGCTGCGCGAGCACTTGCACAACACGGACACGCAGTGGTTGCTATCGATTTGCGAGGACACGGGCGAAGCGACAAACCAGACAATGGATACGACATGGCATCAGTTGCACAAGACGTCATCGACATTGCCACCACTCTGCACAGTGAACATCCCGCTTGGAGCCGGCCTCTTATGATCGGCCAATCGTGGGGTGGCAACATTGTTATCGAATTGGCTGCTCACCACGCACACAACATTCGAGGTGTCGTTGCTGTTGATGGTGGCACCATTGAGTTGCAACGCATGTTCCCAGACTGGAATCAGTGTAAAGACTTGTTAGCCCCTCCCGCACTTGCAGGAACTCCCGCTGACCGTCTTGAAGCTGCAATGCGTGCAATGCATCCTGATTGGCCAGATGAATCGATTGCAGGCGCAATGGCAAACATGGAACATCTTCCCGACGGAACCATTCGCCCATGGCTTACTTTTGATCGACACATCACTATCTTGCGCAGTTTGTGGGAGCACGTTCCGTCGCAGTTATATCCACACATCGAAGTACCCGTCTTATTCACTCCCGCTACACGCGCGAATGACCCCATCACACATGCAAAACGCGAGATGGTTACAGTCGCTGAAGAAGCACTTCGTCGTGGCAAAGTTGTGTGGTTTGACCCGGCTGACCACGATCTACACGCTCAGTACCCACAACGATTCGCAGACACAGTGCACGATGCCATCACGGAAGGATTTTTCGCATGACATCACCTCAAGTACCACGCATTCTCACCATCATGGGTTCGGGCGAAACCGCTCCAACTATGGTCACTACTCACCGATCACTAGTTGCACGAATACCCGGTGACGTGAAGGCGGTTGTCATCGACACACCGTTTGGGTTCCAAGAAAATGCGGCAGACCTTGCGGCACGCGCTGCTGAGTACTTTCACACGAGCATCAAAATTGATCTACACATTCCACATCTCACTCGATTTCATGACACACATATTCCCGCTGACACTGTTGCAATCGAACGCGGCCTCAACATGCTCGACAAGTCCAACTACGTATTCGCAGGACCCGGCTCGCCCACATATGCGTTACGTCAATGGAAAGACACACCTGTTGCAGACGTAATTTGCAATAAATTACGCACTGGCGGAATTGTTACATTCGCATCGGCCGCAGCTGTCACCCTCGGAAAATACGCGGTACCTGTGTACGAGATTTACAAAGTTGGTCAAGACGTTCACCGATTGGACGGACTCGACATCCTCAGTGCTATCGGAATCAATGCAGTAGTCATACCCCACTACGACAACACTGAAGGCGCCAATCATGACACTCGCTTTTGCTATCTCGGCGAAACACGTCTTCAACTTTTTGAAGAACTACTCGACCCGGACACATACGTGCTTGGTGTAGACGAACACACTGGTCTCGTCATCGACATCGACGCTGGTGAAGCAACAGTGGTCGGCAATGGAACAGTCACTCTTCGTGTACGCGGCGCATCTCAGGTTTTCCCCACCGGTTCACAGATACCGATACACACCCTTCAAGATCCGAGTAATCACTCTGACACCACGCACACCACGCATTCGACTCCTGCGCCACGCGCAGCCCAGGATGCGCCTACTAACTCGGCTTCAACAAAAGTTGCATCACTTCGCGATGTCGCCGATCTACATAAGCGCGATTTTGATACAGCAATTTCCGAACGTGATGCGGACACAGCATTGAGAGCATGCCTTGATCTAGAAAATGCAATACACGAATGGTCACGCGACACGCTCCAGGGAGATGACAGTGACCATGCGCGCGCAACTTTGCGATTGATGATTACTCAACTTGGCGATGCAGCACAAACAGGTGTGCGCGATCCGCGCGATGTCGTCGCACCATGGGTTGATGCATTGTTATCGATCAGAGCGATTGTGCGTGCGGAAAAACGCTATGACTTGTCCGATCTCATTCGTGATGTGTTCGCAGAACACAAAATTGAAGTACGAGACACGCCAAACGGTGTCGAATGGGAACTACGTCAATAACTATTAGTTACACGTGATGTAGTTGCGCGATACGTATACGCCCACGAAAACCAAAGATTGCATACATCACTATGAATCCTGCGGCACTCACCAAAATGATCGAGGCACTCGCTGCGGTATCGAGATGATACGCAAAGTTCATTCCCAGAAATCCAGCGAGCGCACCCAAGACTGGGGAAATCCACAGCATTTTTGCGAACGAGTTCGTCATCATGCGCGACGTTGCAGCTGGAATCACTAGCAAGGCAGAGATCAACAACGTTCCGATGACCCGCATGGTGACGATGATGGTGAGTGACAACATCACCATTAGCAATAGCTCTATCCATTCAACGCGTACTGAAGACACTCTCGCGACATCTGGATCGAACGTGGCGTACAACATCTTGCGATACAGAACAATCACGACTGCTACAACAAGCAATGACACCACTGCAACTGCAACGATGTCTGCTGTTTTCACGCCCAGAACACTTCCAAAAAGCACTGCTTCAATACTGCGTTTGGCTTGCCCATATCGATTTAACAGCGCCAATCCCACGGCAAACGATGCTGTTGTGACAACGCCGATTGCCGCGTCGGCTCCGATGATGCGTCTGCGTGAAATACGACCAATCAACACGCCACTGATGATTCCCCACAGCCCAGCACCAACGAAATAGTTAATGCCAAGCACTGCAGACGCCGCCGCACCGCCAAAGACAGCGTGCGACAAACCGTGTCCGATGTAGCTCAACCCACGAAGAACCACGAACACGCCAAGCAGACCGCACAATGCACCCGCGATGGTGGCCACCACTACTCCGTTTCGAAAAAACGTGTATTCGTAAGGTTCAGCCAGACTTGCAGCAACATGCGCTACATAGGGCACTGAAGTCATCACGACACACCTCTGATGGGTTTCACATTTGTGTGCATTCCCGTGTCGATTACAACGGGCATGCCACCATGAATCAACACCTCCATTGGTGCGCCGTAGGTTTGTTCCAAAACAGAAGGGGTAATGATGTCAGCGGGTGCACCATCGGCGATAATTGTCTTGTTTAAACAGACAATTCGCGGTAAGTGGGCAGCAAGTCCGTTGAGATCATGAGTGGTAAGCACAATTGATACACCCGAGTCATGCAGGTCAGAGAGAAGGTGCAGCACTTCATGACGTGTGCCCACATCGACACCAGACGTCGGTTCGTCAAGTACTAGTAGTTCTGGCCTATGAAAAAGTGCTCGTGCTATAAAAACACGTTGTTGTTGGCCACCCGACAACTCACGAATGTGTCGACCACCAAGACCAGCAAGACCAAGTTGTTCAAGAACAGTCTCGGCATCTTTCTTTTCGGCTGCGCTGGTACGCGGCCACCATTTGCTTCGCGAGCGCGTCATCGTGATCACTTCCATCACGGTGACAGGGAAATTCCAGTCGACCGTTTCTACTTGTGGCACGTAGGCAAACCGCAATCCGTCGCGATGAGTGATAGTTCCGTGGACCGGTTTCATTGTTCTCAAAATGGCGCGTAACAAAGTGGTCTTACCAGAGCCAGATGGACCCACGATTCCGACAAATTCACCTTCGGCAATGTCGAAGTTGACATCTTGCAACACCAGCGCATTGTCGTAGGCACATGCCATGTGCCAGCAACTAACGAGTGGGTGTGCAGAGGTCATGTACGTGGATCACTTACTGTGGGTAGTACGCGCGGTCGGGAATCGACAGCACCAAGTTGAGGGCTTTCAGCGCTGATGCATCGCCACCAAGAGCCTCGATCATGGTGATGAAGTTGAATTGCATCAACCCTGCCCATGAATGCTCGGGGTCGCCGGGCTCACCAGTTAAGTCATCGTCACGCAACACGTCGACGTAACGAACACCAGTTTCGTTTCCGATCTGTTCCAACACTGGAGATGGAAACACTTCACTACCAAAGACTGCCTTCACATTCTCGTTCTCCACTTGCTGGATGAGTTCTGCAATGTCTTTGGGGCTCGGTTCCTCAAATGATTGCGGCTGAATTGCTCCAATCACCGTCCAGCCATAGTGCTTTGAAAAGTATGCGTACGCATCGTGGTAGGTCAATAGTTTGCGATCTTCTTCCGGCAGTGTTGCCGTAGCTTCAGCCATTGCAACATCTAATGCATCAATAGCCTTCGCTAGTTCAATGAAATTTGCTTCATAGGCTTCAGCGTTCGTGGGATCCATCTTCACAACAACGTCACGCACAATCTCTGCGTATTGCTTTGCCATTGGTGGGTTGGTCCACAAGTGTGGATTTGGCTTTCCGCCCTCTTCGGGGAACGAAAAGTCGTACACCCATTCAGATTCAGGGAGAATGGCCGTTCCCAATTCGCAAATGACCGTGTCATCGGTTGTGTTGGCTTCCGCAAGATCCTTGGTTGGCTCTTCAAGAACAAGACCGTTGATAAAAATGACATTTGCCTTTTCGAGCACCGCAGCTGCACTTGGGGGAGGCTCGAAGGTGTGAGAGTTAGTTCCCTCAGGAACAACACCTTCTACTTCCGTACCAGTGTCTCCCACAATCGATGCAACAAGGCTCGTGATTGGTGCCACCGTCGTAACAATGCGCAGTGGTCCGCCCTCTACCGGCACCCCTGACATGCACTCCTCTAACGCTGAGGCAGATCCATCAACACTTGCGGGTGTGTCATCAGTGGCGGTGGTATCGGAGCTTGCCGTGTCGTCATCTCCACACGCGGTAAGCAATAGAGCGGCAACACTCACAACAGCTAACGAACGGAGCAAATTCATGCGAGATTTCATTCTGTTGAGGTTATCGAGGCAATCCGAAAACGCGTTCTCCAAGAATGTTGCGTTGTACTTCTCCAGTGCCACCACCAATGGTGAGCGCACGAGAGAACATGAACTGGCTGTACCACGAATAGCCATACAGCGTGTCATCGTCATCGTGAGATCCCATCAACATGGAATGTGCACCAATCGCGTCACGCGCAACAAGCATCGCATTTTGCCCATGTTCATCAGCCAAAATTTTGTTGACGCTTGCTTCCGGACCTGGATGTTCGCCGCGTAAACGTGCCATCACAATTTTCTTGCGAATGATCTCCAAAATGTTGTGTTCCATCCACAACTGCACAATGCGTTGGCGCATCACCGGGTCTGTGACCGGACCCGCAGCACGAATGCTGTCAATGATGTCGAGTGCAGTCGGGCCCATCCCCCACAACACTCCTCCTTTGGACAAGCCCACACGTTCATTGCCTAACGTGACTTTTGCTAGTCGCCATCCATCATTGACATCGCCAACCAAATTCGCATGAGGTATTCGCACGTCGGTGAAAAACACTTCGTTAAATGACTCTGCACCTGCCATTGACTTAATGGGCCGAATCTCTATTCCGGGTGCATCCATTGGACACACGAAATATGAAATGCCTTTGTGTTTCGGAAGAGAGGTATCGGTACGCGCGATCAAAATGCCATAGCGCGAATACTGAGCACCCGATGTCCAAATCTTTTGACCATTAATCACCCATTCATCACCATCTCGCACAGCACTGGTTCGCAAACTCGCAAGATCCGAACCGCTCTCTGGTTCGCTAAACAACTGACACCAAATGTCTTCACCCGACAAAATGCGTGGAACATACTTTGTGATCTGATCCTGCGTGCCCGCAGTGATCAACGTTGGCGCCGCCCACCCGATGCCAATCACGTTGTCGGGTCGTTTAATACCGGCACGTTTCAATTCGTCATCAATGATGAGTTGAAACATTGGGTCAGCATCAAGTCCGTAGGGACGCGGAAGGTGTGGCGCGACAAACCCAGCCTCGCTAAGTTCTCTGCCAGTCGGCGCAGGGTTGGCCTCGATCCATGACCTCACCTCTTGGCGACGCGGATCTTCAAGCCCTGGCAAGATGTCCATGGCCCCACAGTAGATGCCGATTGTCGCTACTTGCACGTGTGGCCTGCAGTGTCGGGCACTCGTCGGGCTACCGTTGTGGGCTGCACCCCCCAGGTGATGAAGGCCGTTGGGGCGTGTGCATGAACTTACTGACATGGAGGTCACAATGAGCACACTGAGTTTCGACGGCAAAGTCGCGGTCATCACCGGAGCAGGCGGTGGACTCGGTCGCCAACACGCACTCTTGCTTGCAAAGCGCGGCGCGCTTGTCGTTGTAAACGACCTTGGTGGCAGCGTCGATGGCACCGGTTCCAGCGAAAGCGCAGCACAAAAAGTTGTTGATGAAATCACAGCTGCTGGTGGCGAAGCTGTTGCGAACTACGACAGTGTTGCAACACCAGAAGGTGGCGAAGCGATCGTCAAAAAAGCGGTTGACACATTTGGTCGCATCGACATCGTGATCAACAACGCCGGTATTTTGCGCGACAAGACATTCCACAACATGACGCCAGATCTCATGAACCCAGTTCTTGATGTTCACTTAAAAGGTGCATTCCACGTCACGCGTCCTGCATGGCTCCACATGCGCGAACAGGGTTACGGACGCATCGTGTCAACATCATCTGCTGCCGGCGTCTTTGGCAACTTCGGACAAACAAACTACGGCGCAGCAAAGATGGGACTTGTTGGTTTCACTCGCGTTCTTGCGGTAGAGGGTGCCAAGTACAACATCAAGGCAAACGCAATTGCGCCGTTGGCGCTCACTCGTATGACCGAAGACATCATGGGACCACTTGGCGACAAGTTGGCACCAGAGCTGGTGTCACCAATTGCTGCCTGGCTCGCCCACGAAGATTGTGACGTATCAGGCGAGGTGTACTCCGTTGGTGGCGGTCGTGTTGCTCGCGTCTTCATCGGTGAGACAAAGGGCTTCTACAAATCAGACCTGTCGATGGAAGACATCCGCGATAATTGGAAGACAATCCGTAATACAGATGGTTACTTCATTCCGTCAAACATTGGCGAAGAAACCGCGTATTACATGGAAGTCTTCAAGAATGCCTGACGAATTTCGCGTCCGTGTTCGCGCATGGCTAAGTGACAACGCGTCACTTGCCCCGCGCGATTACGGAGCGATTTGTCCCCCTGACCTCATCGAGCAGGCGCGGACGTGGCAAAAGGCGCTGTATGAAGCGGGCCTTGCGGGCATTCATTGGCCAAAGGAATTCGGAGGCCAAGGATTAAGCACCGAACATCACGGTATTTGGGTCGAAGAATGCGCTCGTGCGGGAGTGCCCTCTGTTTTGAACATGGTGGGCCTCGTACTGGCCGGTGGCGCAATCATGAAATACGGGACTCCAGAACAACAACAGCGACACCTCAATGCAACTCTTCGCGCCGAACAAGTGTGGTGTCAGCTATTCAGCGAGCCTGGTGCAGGCAGCGACCTTGGATCATTGTCTACACGCGCCGAACGAGACGGTGATCGTTTCATTATTAATGGTCAAAAAGTGTGGTGCAGCGGAGGTCGCTGTAGCAACTGGGGCATCCTCATGGCGCGCACAAATCCCGATGCTCCGAAACACGAAGGCATCTCCTTCTTCCTCTTCCCAATGGATCTACCAGGAGTGGAAATTCGTCCACTCAAACAGATGACGGGCGATTCTGAATTTGATGAAGTGTTCTTTACCGACGTCGAACTGCCAGCTGACGCACTCATCGGTCCACTTCATGGTGGATGGGGCGTTGGCATGGCGGTACTGACAAACGAACGTGGACACATCGGTGCGAGCATCATCAGCTTGGAACGTCGCCTTGAGCAAATGAGCAAGATGGGTCAGGGCAAGAATCTCACCACCACACAACGATTAGAACTTGCCGATCTCATTGGACGTGGCATGGCCTATAAAGCAATGGCGCAAATGCAAGGTCCCACTGCGTCAACTGCCTCATCGCTTATGAAATTGGGCATCACTGAAATGATGTTTGCGGCCGGCATGTTACGTGGTGACATCGCAGGTGCCGAAGCAATGCTCGATGGACCAGATGCTCTTGGCATGTTGATGGCGCCCGGTGGTCGCATTGCAGGCGGTACTAGCCAAGTGCAACGCAACATCATTGGCGAACGTCTTCTCGCTTTGCCACGTGAACCAAAACCACACAACTAGAACGGTCTGTACGTCACACATGGAATGCTCCGACTTCACTCCCATCGCCTCAACCGATGGTGTGCGTCTTGCAGTTCACGATTTTGGTGGGGCATCTCGCACACATTCAGAACCATTGGTGTGGGCCCATGCCACCGGTTTTCATGCGCATTGTTACCAGCCACTTGCCGCGCGATTAGCTACATCTTTTTATAGTTACGCGTTTGATCATCGTGGACACGGCGCCGCGGAAGCAATCGACCCAACCAATCTCGTGTGGCAACACTACGGCAATGATGCAATTGCGGCCACGTCACACATCTATTCGCTCACCAATACCCCGCTCATTGGTATTGGTCACTCGATGGGTGGGGCAACATTATTGATGGCTGCACAACAGCACCCTCACATGTTTCGATCGTTGTTTTTATATGAACCAATTGTGTTTCCTCCGACAGGTTTTTCTGATGATTTTGAACGTAAGGGAGAAAATCCACTCGCTGGTGGCGCCCGCAAACGTCGTGCATTATTCGACAGCTATGACACAGCGCTCGAAAACTTCTCGTCAAAACCACCGCTGAAAACATTCGACAACGATGTGCGAACACAATATGTTCACTATGGCTTCCATGAAGTCACCGAAGGTGTTGCGCTTAATTGTGCGCCCGAACAAGAAGCACGCACCTACGAAACAGGTGGTGTGGCGCCACCATGGGATGAACTGAAAACAATTGATGTTCCGGTGTGGGTGTTGTCGGGACAACGTCAACCGATGCAGCCGTCATTCATTGCGGCCCACATTGCAGAAGAACTTCCAAATGCCACGTATGTTCAGTGGGACGACTTGGGCCACTTCGGTCCATTCGAGCAACCAGACACGATCTGCTCGTTCATCGCACGTACGATGATCTCGTGACCACTGACGCGCCGCGGTTCCCTATCCCCGATTCGCTGTCACCATCTCGCATTCAGTCATTCACTAATTGCCCTCTTGCATTTCGCTTCTCCAGTATTGAAAAACTGCCCGATCCGCCCACCATCCACACCACTAAAGGAACGGCGGTGCACCGCACGCTTGAGATGTTGATGGGGTTGCCAGCAAGCGAGCGCACAGAAGATGCAGCAACTGAACTCCATCACACAACTCGTAATGAGTATGACGAACATCCCGATCTCTTGTCACTCGGGCTGACAGAGCACGAGACAGAAAAGTTTTGGGCTGATGCGTTATCACTCGTGCGCAATTACTTTTCCATGGAAGATCCCCGCGAGATCTCTCCCGAGGGCATCGAGTTGCGCATCGAAGCGCGAATGGGAGATTTCACTCTTCGCGGAATTGTCGACCGACTAGAGCGCACGTCTGATGGCGGATTGATCATCACCGACTACAAGACTGGTCGCAGCCCTCGTGATTCTCAAACAAAAGATCGCATGACCCAAATGATGTTGTACGCGTGGCTATGTCGCGAACATTTTGGTCAAAGCCCCGCATCACTTCGCCTCATGTACGTGCGCGATGGTCGTACAATCAGCGCGGAACCAACAGAGCAACAGATCTCATTTCAAGAAAAACGCACGCAGGCGATCTGGAAAGCAATCGCCAGTTCTTGTACATCGGGACGATTCAGCCCTCAGAAAAGTGCATTGTGTAATTTCTGTGCCTATCAGCGTTGGTGCCCAGAGTTTGGTGGCGACCCTGAACAAGCAGTACACGAAGCTCCAGTTGTTTTAGGTGGTCGTTCGTGATTCAGCGCATCGACTCAGCGGCAGAGAAGGCAACAGAACCACTTCGCAGCAACCGAGTCACCAATAAAATTTTTGGCACTGCTAGCCATGTTGGAGACTTCAGTCTGGTGTGGCATGCGATTGGCTTACTGCGCGCCGTCGGGAGCATGGACCGCTTCTACGAAGCGCTCGCATTGTCAATTGCACTCGGTTTCGAAAGCCTCATCGTTAATCAAGGCATCAAACGACTATTTCGACGTGAACGCCCCACTGTCGATGGAGACGAGCGGTTCAACATTCGCCGCCCGCGCACATCAAGTTTCCCAAGCGGTCATGCCTCGTCGGCGACGTTTGCCGCGATTCTTCTCACATCTTTTTCGTCCGGACCGATCATTATTCTTTGGTGGACCATCGCAGCAGTTGTTGCCATCAGCCGCATCGTGGTACGAATTCACCACGCCAGCGACATCCTCGGCGGAATCGTGACAGGAGCAGTATTGGGCACGATTGCGGTCCCAATCGTCCACTCCTTCCTCTAGATCTCCCTATTCGTCGAAAACGGGAATACGACTCCCGTCATTGATGTTGCAGTGCCCGTGCCCCGCTCTTTTGGTCTTACTTTCGATTACCGCTGCCCGTACGGACGTATTGTCCATGATCACGTTGTGAACGGGTTACGCGCTGGCGCCGATTGGAACGTCACCTTCTTGCCCTTTTGCCTCGGCCAAGCCCACGTAGAAGATGGAATGCCAGACATTTGGGAAACACCCGAACGAGACAGTGGCCTTCTTGCGCTACAGCTCGCGATCTCGCTACGTGACAATCAGCCCGACGCTTTCCTCGACGTTCATCATGCATTGTATGAACACCGTCATAACGGCGGTGGAAGCCTGACAAACAAAGACGTGTTGCGCGACATCATCTCAACAAATGGTGGCAATCCCGACGCTGCGTTTGACGACGTCTCCACAGGTCGGCCTCTCACGGTCGTAGCCGATGAACACATGCGGTACGTGAAGTCCCATCATGTATGGGGAGTACCCGTCTTTATAGTTGACGAAAAGGCAGTGTTTGTTCGTTTGCTCGAACGCACACACGGTGATTCGACACTCGCCATCAACACAATCAACCGTGTTCTCGACAACATTGATTGGCCCATCCTGAACGAGTTCAAACACACATCCGTGCCGCAATAACATTTCAGTTCTTTATTGCCTGTATTCGTGGATAGGTTTTGTTCATGAGCACAACAAACCCGCAGATGAACGACACCGAGGCACTCATCTGGCGTTGTGAGAGCGATCCATACCTGTTATCGACGTTCACAAATATCACACTGCTTGACCAGCCCATCGAATATGACCGTTTCGTAGAACGAATGGAACGGGCCACGTACATCATCCCCAAACTGCGTCAACGCGTGTACGAAATGCCTGGCACCACACCTCCAATTTGGGTGACCGACACCGACTTCGATATCAACTACCACATTCGTCACATCTCATTGCCAGCACCCGGGTCGATGCGTCAACTTCTCGACCTTGGAGCTTCACTACTAAGTGATCCGTTTGATCGCGCGCGTCCACTCTGGCAATTCACAGTGATCGAGGGTCTCTCGGGTGGTCGCAGTGCCCTGATGTACAAACTGCATCACACAATCGCTGACGGTGAAGGAACCGTTGCTCTCGTATTGCAGTTTCTTGATCTCGAACGCAATCCCGAACCACCACCTCCCATCGATGACGAAACAAAAGCCCGCGTAATTACAATGGCTCCAATGCCCTCTGGCGCACCGTCTGATGTCCTCAGTGGTGCAATCTCATCTCCTCTTTCGCTGTTGAACTATGCCAAAGAATTTCTGAATAAACCTCAAGACGCTGCAGCCAGCGTGACATCTGCAATCACAAATGTTCAACAGTTGTTGCAACAAGTCACAGACGTCGATCCCGCTCGCTCACCATTGTGGAACCGACGTAGTTTGCGTCGGTATTTAGAAGTTGCCCGCGTCTCGCACGAAAAAACTCGGGCCGTTGCTGATCACTTGGGCGGCACGCTCAATACCGTATTTGTCACGGCAATTGCACAAGCGTCTGCTGCCTACCACCTCGAACGCGGTACCAATGTTGAGTCACTTCGCACGTCAATGGCGGTGAGCACCCGGACAGATATTCAACAATCAAATGCGTTCTCCCTTGTGACGGTAATGGCACCAACAGCCGACATGCCCATTGTTGAGCGATACGCAGCTATTAAAGAACTGCTTGAGAACGTGAAGAATTCAGATGTTTCTTTGTTGGAGAAGGCCGCAAAATATGCATCGCTAGTGCCCACTTCGGTTGCTACACGTATCGCGCGAGCGCAGGGACAAAGTATCGACTTTGGAACCTCGAACGTGAAAGGTGCAGATTTCCCCGTCTTCATTGCTGGTGCAAAGTTGCTACAAAATCATCCCTTTGGACCATTGGCCGGATCGGCGTTCAATGTCACTCTGTTGTCCTATGACGGCCACCTCGACATGGGTATCCACATCGACAACGGTGCCATTAGCGATCCGGAAGCATTGCGTGCTCACATTGAGCGCGCTTTTGATGAACTCTTCGCATTAGTGCCGGCGCCAGAAGTGCCAGAGCCAGAAACGACGACCGAGGCGCACGACGCTGTTTCAGCAACGCAGGGGATGCAGCGAAATGATGTGTTGACCGTGGCACAAATGCCCCGAAAGAAGCGCTGGTTTAGGAAGCGGACGTAAGAAGCGAGCGCAAGTCGAGAAGCAGGTCTCCTACTTCTCCGGACGAGACCAACTCGCGACGCAACATTTCAGCAAGGGCTTTGTCAATCACGGTGACTGCCTCGATGATTGCGTCGCTTTGTGAGCGAACCTCAGACAAAGCAACTTCTGGTTCTTGTACCGCAGTTGCTGATGTCATGTGAGTTGTCTCTGTCATGGTGCATCCTTTCCGCCTGGAATGCTGTCTGCTCATGAAACGTATCGGCGCTTCATGAACGTTTGTCCCATCGTAACTAGGACGTCTGTCACCCGCTGGCATTAGTGTCCGAATATGGACCTTTCGGGGAAAAATATTGTTGTAACTGGTGCGGCAGGCGGAATAGGTGCCGCGCTCTCACGCCGATTCCTGGCAGCAGGAGCCAATGTGGTGATTGCTGACCGTGATAGTGCGCGCATACACAAAGCTGTGGACGAACTCATCGCGCACACCGCTAGTGGTGTGGGCGGCAATGCATATGCGGTAGTTGCCGATATCAGTTCCGAGCAGGGAAACATCGACCTCATTCGTGAGTCGCGACAACTTCTCGGCTCGATTGATCTGTTTTTTGCAAACGCTGGTGTTGGCATGGGTGCCATGTTGGAAAACACCGATGAAAACACCTGGGACGATGTCATGAATATCAACTTTCATGCGCATCGTTGGGCGGCAAAACATCTCATCGAAGAATGGATCGACCGCGGTGACGGATACTTCTGCAGCACTGCGTCGGCGGCGGGACTACTTTCACAAATTGGAAGTGCAACCTATTCGGTATCAAAACATGCTGCGGTGGCGTTCGCAGAATGGTTAGCGATTACCTACGGCGACAAAGGCGTAAAAGTGTCCTGCCTTTGCCCGCAAGGTGTCAACACCGACATGCTCAATCCCCCATCTGGTACCGAGGGGCTCGACACGCGCGGACTTGAAGCAGTAAAGGCTTCCGGAAATGTTCTTGAACCAGACGACGTCGCAGAGATCGTGTACCAACACATTGTTGCTGAGACATTTTTGATTCTTCCTCACGCCGAAGTTTCCACATACGAAGAACGCAAAGTTGCAGATAGAGATCGATGGATTGCGGGCATGCAACGTCTGCAATCTCGAATCTTGAACAGCTAGTTCACATCAGTACAGTGGCTCGTCATGGGAGTACGCCTCGAGCCACAAGATGAATACATGCACGAATTGGGACCTGAGCCCAACTTCAACGAGAGCATGTACATCAATTGCTTTGATCCACGCACAAAAATGGGTGGCTGGTTTCGTATGGGCAACCGAGCCAACGAAGGTTATGCCGAGATGACCGTGTGTATCTATCTTCCCGACGGACGCGTGGGCTTTATGTTTAAGCGGCCAGAGATTTCCAGCAACGACCGCCTTGATGCTGGCGGAATGACATGGACAATGGTGACACCGTTTGAAGAGCTACGTGTCGATTACGTGGGCAAAGTTGTTGTGCTTTCTGATCCGTACGAGATGTCACACCCCAAAGAAGCATTCAAGAACAATCCGTACTCTGAATGTGAAGTCCACCTCACATTCACAGGCCAGGGACGCAGCGCCATGTTTGGTGGCGAACCAGACACTCCTCATGAAAAGCCAGGCGAGGAATTTGCAAAAGCACACTACGAACAACTTGTTGAAGCAACTGGAACAATTCGTATTGGTGATGAGCAATGGGAGCTACGCGGTTGCGGTTTACGCGACCATTCGTGGGGACCGCGCTATTGGCAAGCACCGTGGTATTACCGCTGGCTTACCGCAAACTTCGGACCGGATCTTGGCTTCATGGCAAGTCGTGTTGCACGCAAAGACGGGCCGGGAACGCGTGGTGGCTTTGTGTGGGAAAACGGCAAGATGCACTTGTGCGATGACGTTCAGATTTCAACAGTCACTCAGGGTGAAGAGCACTTTCACCAGGTTGTCACTGGAGTGTTGCGCTCTTCTCGCTCTCAGCGCAAATGGCATTTTGAAGGAACCGTACTCAGCATGATTCCGTTGCGTAATCGTCGCACAACAGATACTGGAGATCTTTTGGTGACTCGCATTAGCGAAGGTATGACGGAATGGAAAATGACTGAAGGGGAAAACGCGGGCGCCATTGGGTATGGCATGTCGGAATATCTCGATCAGATCATCGACGCAATGCCCGTGGGAATTGCTGAGTAGTTACCGCAACAACAATGTTGCATCAATCACATCAGACTTAGAGTTTGGCGCGTTCAATAAAACGTGAGGCCAATGCTTCGTCACCGTGCAACTCGAGTGACGACAACGGTTGACGACGCCACAGCGCCATGAGAAGGTCATTAGCGGTGCCACGCAATGCGCAATCACCTTTACCGTGACCCCACGTAACTTCAACAGACCCATCGTCTCTCACAGTGACCATCCACTCTCCGTCGACGTCTGTGCAATGAAGATGCACTGAGCCCCCAAGTAATGGTGCATCTTCACGAGCACGCACAAAGAAATTCGACAAGAACTCATCGATACCATCGCTAGCAAGTTCGAGGTCGAGATCGGCAGATTTGCCAATAGCTGCGGCCATGTCGGCAGCATGAACCGCTGTTTCATGCGCTAGTCGTCGCACTACCCACTCAGCATTACGAGGTCCAAGAAATGACCAAGCCGGTCGTGACCGTGGTGTTTTGTCCATGGTGGTGACAAGTTGTAACAGTCCTTCGCGGTACCACGAAAGAAGCATTCCATCATCGGGACGATCAGCGCGCTGCAAATCAGACGCGTCAGTGACCGACCGCACCAGCACATCATCAAACATGCGATGCACCCGACCTAAGTGAAACACAAGATCAGCACCGTTCCATTCTGGACAGCCAGGCACTGCACGATCCATCGCCTGTTCGGCAACGGACGCCAAACGTTCGCCTTGAACTCGAACGTGATCAATATATGTTGAGAGATCAAGAGCCATTGTCATGGTTATAACCCTTTAGTTGCGTCGGCCAGTTCTTGCCATGTATCAAATGGCAATACTTTGGGATTTGCTGTTAACACTTGAACACACACGTGATCTGCCCCCGCATCTAGGTGTGCTCTGATACGCGACACGATCTGATCTGTTGTGCCCCATGCGCAAATTGCATCCACCAATGCATCTGTCGCGCCAGTGATGTCTTCTTCAGTCCAACCCATACGCTTCAAGTTGTTTGTGTAGTTCGGCAATCGCAAATACGTCGCCATGTACTTACGAGCAATTTCGCGTGCCACTGTTGCATCGGTTTCAAATACCACCGCAACTTCTGGCGCAAGCAGTGGGCCTGTTCCAAGTTCTTCACGCGCAACTGCCGTGTGTTCAACAGGAGTGAAATATGGATGCGCACCCATGGTGCGTTCAGCAGCGAGCTTCAACATCTTTGGTCCAAGCGCAGCTAACACGCGTTGCGGTTGTGTTGAAGGTGACGCACCGAAAAACAAACCTTCATCCATGCGATCGAGGTACTCAACCATTGTTGAATAGGGCTTGCTATAGGTGGCCTTGTGTGCGCCTTCCACCATTGGTTGGTGACTCACGCCAAGACCAAGGACGAAGCGATCAGGAAATGCTTCGGTGACCGTGCGCCACCCCGCCTGCATCGTGTGTGCGGTGCGGGCGTGAATGTTTGCGATACCCGTTGCCATTTTCAATGTCTTTGTGGCAGACAGCAACAACGAACATGACGCGAAAGGTTCGCGACCGATAGCTTCTGGCACCCACACAGTCCCAAAACCCATTGCCTCAATGCGCTGGGCTGCCTCTTGTGCAAGAGACATTGGCTGCATGTCGAGATCAAAGGTCCATAATCCAATGCGGCCTAATCCGTGGTCACTCATGTTTTCCACACTAGAAGCCACGCTCCGTGCGCGCGTGACTGGGTGACCGAAAACTATGCGGGCACAGCGTGAACTTTCGGAAAACTATTCACCAGCAACCCATTGATCAATGATGTGACGTGCGATTGAGACGTGCGGTGGAACGTTTGGAAGTTGATCACGACGAAACCATTTGGCATCTGCAATCTCTGTGGGGTCGCATTGAATGTCGCCACCCACGTACCGCGCACGGAAACCGATCATGAGCGAATGGGGAAACGGCCATGGTTGACTCCCCACATAGCGCACGTCATCACACATGACACCAACTTCTTCGTGAATCTCGCGCACCACTGCTGCTTCGAGACGCTCGCCTGGCTCGACAAAACCTGCAAGGCACGAGTACATCTCCCCGCGCCAGTTCACACCCTGTGCGAGTAATGCTTCTTCATTGGCCCCCTCACCGCGTGTCACGAGGGCAATCACTGCTGGCGCAAGACGAGGAAAGACCGAGAGTCGACATTCTGTGCACACATAGGCGCGCTCACTATCGGCAAGTCGCGTCGATGAACCACATCGCCCACAAAACCGATGCGTGCGCATCCAATCCACTAACTGAACGGCGCGACCTGCCATGAACCAATCACCTTCACCCATCCGACCAAACATTGAGTACAGGTCAAGTGCTGCTCCGTCAGAGGGGTCCACTTTTGTAGGCACGTCAACACCCCAACACGCAACCGCGTCCTGCATCCCTAAAAAAACCACATCCCATGCTGAATCTGCAAGTACTTCATCCACCCACACCGATGTACCAACCACATGAAAATAACGGTGCTTGCGCGTCTCGGGTCCCGGCCCAATTGAAGGTTGAAAATGAATTACATGGTCTCTCATCGACCACTGACGGTAGTGCGAGTGATCCTGCCTAGGATTCATCGCATGGCTCAATCCCCATCTTCCGTTGTCATTGTCGATGCAGTACGCACTCCAGTAGGTCGCCGTGGAGGCGGACTTGCGTCTATGCACCCCGCTGATCTTCTTGGTCTCGTTCAAAAATCAATTATTGATCGCACCGGTATCGATCCATCAGTGGTCGAACAAGTGGTTGGTGGCTGTGTCAGCCAGGTCGGTGAGCAGAGCTTTAACATCACCCGCACCGCATGGCTTGCTGCGGGTTTGCCGTTAACCACCGCCGCCACCACCATCGACACACAATGTGGTTCATCACAGCAAGCAACAAACCTTGCAACGTCAATGGTGGCTGCTGGAGTAGTTGATGTCGCTATTGCATGTGGCGTTGAAGCGATGAGTCGCATCCCGATCGGTATCAACTCCAGCAAGAAGCTGGGACTTGGAGTGCCAATTCCAAAGTCGTACTTCCCGCAATACGAGTTCACTTCACAGTTCGAAGGAGCAGAGCGCATCGCCGATAAATACGGCATCACTCGTGACGACACTGATGCGTTTGCAATGTCATCGCAGCAACGTGCCGCACGAGCATGGGCAGAAGGTCGCTTTGATGGTCAGTGGATTCCGGTTGACGCTCCCGACCTTGATGAAAACGGAGAACCAACAGGCACAACTCACACCGTGGTGCGTGACGAAGGTATCCGCGACACCACTCGCGAAGGACTCGCAAACTTGAAGCCAGTCGCACGCGAGAATGGCGTGCATACCGCTGGCAACTCTTCACAAATTTCAGACGGCGCATCTGCCGTATTGATGATGACCGAAGAAAAAGCACAGCAACTTGGTCTGAAGCCTCGTGCTCGCATCATCGACACTTGTCTTGTTGGTGTTGATCCAGTTCTCATGCTCACTGGTCCGATCGACGCAACAGAGCGTTTGTTGCAACGCAACAAGTTGTCGATTAACGACATCGACGTGTTTGAGATCAACGAAGCTTTTGCTTCTGTTGTTCTCGGATGGGCACGTGCAACCGGCGCTGATCTCGAACGCACCAACCCGAACGGTGGTGCAATTGCTCTCGGTCATCCTCTTGGATGCACCGGTGGCTTCCTCGTCACAAAAGCACTCAATGAGCTTGAGCGCACAGGTGGCAAGTACGGACTGATCTCCATGTGTTGTGGTGGCGGTCTCGGCACTGGCACCATCATCGAACGTCTCTGAGATCCGTTCGATTCCGCGTTGTTGCAGTCGCTGTAACTGCATGCCTCTATGTAGCACTGGCTGCGTGCACTGCGGACTCTTCGGCGACAACTTCGGCGCCATCTGAATCTGCTCGCATCATCGATGTGATCGATGGCGACACAATTGAAATACGAATCAATAAACGCTCAGAGGTTGTTCGACTTATCGGAATTGACACTCCCGAGACAGTGCATCCGACAAAACCAGTGGAGTGCTATGGCCCGGAGGCGTCTGCATACCTCTCGACTCTGCTACCAGAAGGCACAGATGTTCACGTGGTGCGTGACCAAGAAGGCCGCGATTACTACGGCCGATTGTTGTTGTATGTCTTTCGTGCGTCGGACAACTTGTTCGTGAACCAACACATGGTTGAAACCGGACATGCCGTGCCATATCCCTTCGAACCAAACACCGCCTACGCCCGCACATTTGCCGCAAGTGGCCACACAGCCCGGGCATCGAATTTGGGATTATGGGGAACCTGTCCCCGATAGCGTTGCGCCCATGGCAGAGGGGCAATCACTAGCGACTCGTCTCGGGTATGACGACAGCACAAAATTGGTGATTCTTAGTTGCGACGACCTCGGGTCATGTCATGCGTCAAATGTTGGCGTGTACGAGGCCATTCGAAGTGGCATTGCCACGTGCGCGAGCATCATGATGCCTGCTCCATGGGCGCGACATGCTGCAATGCAATACACAACAGACGACGACATCGGTGTGCACCTCACTTTGAACGCTGAACATCCCATGTATAGGTGGGGTCCCCTCACGCACGCACCATCACTTTTGTCGGGCGAAGGTGGCTTTCCTCGATCCATTGACGATTTATGGGAACACGCTGACCCCAACGAAGTACTACGTGAATGTCGTGCACAAATTGAACGCGCTATTGCATGGGGAATAGACGTGACGCACCTTGCGCCGCACCTCAGCGCCATCACATTGCGTCCTGAGTTTTTCGATGTGTATCTCGACCTAGCAGTTGAATTCAAGTTGCCGATCCGACTTCCATCAACAGTGTCGCCAGCACAGGCAGGTTTTCCCTTCCGCGACCTGGCCGACGAAGAAGGTGTTGTATTCCCCGATCACTTCGATCATGACTGGCGCGCCGGAAGTCGCGAACGGGTGATTAACGCGTTTGAATCGCTACAACCTGGCGTGACCGAGATCCACATTCAGCCAGCAGTGGACACACCAGAACTTCGCGCATTAGGCACAAACGCGCTGTCGTGGATTGACGATTGGAAACTTGCAACTCAAGATAAAGAGTTTGCACAGATCGTCGCCAACAGTGGTGCGGTGATGATCGGTTATCGCGAACTCAGGAATGTGATGCGAGCCGGCTAATTGCTGCTGCCGCTTCTCCCGACCACAACACTTCGAATAAGGCACGCGTTGATCCTTCGGCTTTTAACTTGCCTTTCATAAATGCAACAGTGGGATCAAGTTCAACATCTTTTGCAGCAATACGAATCACAACATCAGCGTTGTCTGGGCCTTGTACTGCTTCTTCTTTTTTGCTAAAGGCAACAACGTATTGAACGGTGCGCAACGTTGTCATGCAGGCACCGCCGGAGCATCGACCTGGACACCTACAAAAAGGTCCGATTCATACGTACCGCTGCCCCACTGCGACGTATCGAAACCATCCATGGCCGCTACGGCAAGCACCCAGTCTTCATAGGGGTAGACCTCTGCAAGTTCCTCGTCTGTTAAGCCAAACCACCATGGTTCGTTCGGATCAATCTGTGTTGCGTGAGCACGCAATGCCGCGCTACGTGCAGAAAGATGTTCGGCAACATTCAATCGAGTTGTGATGCGGTGGTCTTGTGAAGGTCGGTTCAACCAGTTTTCGTCAAATGGTGATTTGCCCAACTTCTTTTCCATAGCTTCGTGCACAGCAAGGAGACGTTCTTTTGACCACAGCGTGTAATACATCTTGAGGGGTTGCCACGGCTCACCGGTTTCCGGGTACCACATGGGATCTCCTGCACGTTGAAATGCCAGAACGCTGATGTCGTGAACACGCAAGTGATCAGGATGCGGATATCCCGTTTGATCATCGTTGTATGTGATCAGCACCTGAGGACGTTCGCTACGAATTAATGCAACCAGACGACCGGTGGCCTCATCAATGTCTGCCATGTGAAAACAATCAGGATTGTTATTTGCTTCAGAATCGGCCATTCCAGAGTCGCGGTATCCCAACATGTGCACTGCAGAAAACCCGATCGCATCAACAGACGCTTGTAATTCACCAGGGCGAACCTTTGCCATCATTGCGCGCTCTTCTTCGTGTGTCAGCTCGTGAAAAGGCTGTCCCGGCTCCCGCAATGCAGGGTTGTGCAGATCGCCTTCCTCGCCACCTGTGCAACACACGAGCACAGTGCGTACTCCGCGCTTGGAATACATATGAACGGTGGGAGCGCCCTTTGATGCTTCATCGTCAGGATGGGCGTGCACAGTGAGCAAACACAGTGGGTGACCATCTCGTGACATAGGGGACGCTGCCATGGTGGTTTAGGTTACTGACCATGCGTTCGTTCAGGGTTGGTGCAGTCGTCATTGCAGCAGTGTTATCGGCGTGCTCCACCGATGACGGTCGCGACATGGCCCCACCACGTCCTGACCAACAAGAATCAGTGGCTCCGATGACAACTGTGAATGATCCAGGCTCTTTTGATTCTCTGCCTGATCCAAGCGAGGGAGCATTTTCCATCAACGGACCGTGGGGCAATGATGAACCCATCGACTCTCGCTACACCTGCGATGGACGCGACTTCTCACCACCACTTTCCTGGTCGGGAGCTCCAAGTGATGTAGTGGCATTTGCAATCGTCATGTCGGATCTTGATGCTCCCGAATATGCGCACTGGACAGTGGTCAACATTGACCCACAGGTGCTCACCACCAATGAAGGCCAAGTACCTCCACTTGCAGTCGTTGCTCAGAACGAGAACGGCACCGCCACCTACATCGGTCCATGTCCTCCAAAAGGACAGACCCACACGTATCAAATCTCGATTTACGCACTTGGCCAAGTCCTAGAGGCACAAACAGGTGACCCTGCCCCTGCGATGCGTGCCGCGATTGAAACGGCCGCTCTCGACATCGCGACCACAACATTCACCTACTCGCGATAATGGCTCACCCTGCGGGTTTGTTCCACCGCTTTCGGTGATCAATCTGTGAAACTAGAGATATCACTGACCCCACTGCCGCCCTTCCCATCGGTGTATTCGAATCTGATACCGATGGTCGCTTAGTACGCGGTAATGAGGCTTTTCGTTCTCTGTGTCTTGGCGGAGGGCCCGTGGTTACTGGCACTGCGCCGTGGGTCAACGCAACAGCGCACGCACGTACAGAGTGTGAACGACAATGGCGCACTTACCGCGAAGATGGTGGTCAATTCAGCGTCGAATTTCAACTCGGCACACCGACGGGTGAATCCATTTGGGTGAACGTCTCGATGCAACCGCGCATTACCGATGGTCGTGGCGTGGGATACGTCGGCACGGCAATCGACTGCACACAAGCTGTTGCACAACGCCAACTCTCACATCAACTTGTGGGGCTACTTGATGTCTCTGGCGATGCCGTGTGCGTATTTGATCGTGCTGGCAACGTGGAGTTTGCAAATGACGCAGCACGTTCGCTCATTGGTATTTCAAGTGGAACATTGATCGCAGCAGATCCAGCTGCACGAGCATTTATGCAAGCAGTACGCGACCAATTGCCGCGCGAGTTAATGGACACGCACGCCACTGCGACAGCATCTAATCGTTGGGAAGGTGAAATCGCGTTCCGCTCCCCCGAAGGCATCGCTCGTACGTTGTCGATAGTGGTTCAAGTGGTACGTGATGCAGACGGCAGTATTCATCACTGGTCAACTATCGCACGCGATGTCACTGAGGCGCGGCAAATGCAACACGAACTTGCACGCCAGGCAACGCATGATGCGCTCACGGGCCTGCCAAACCGTGTGTTGTTTTTGCGCAAGACGGGTGAAGCGCTGGAACGTAGTCGCACCACTGGGTCTTTAGTCACCGTGTTGTTTGTTGACCTTGACAAGTTGAAACACGTGAACGACACCATTGGTCATGCTGTTGGCGATCAACTCATAGTCACAATTGCAAAACGTCTTGCTGCTGCGACGCGTCCCAATGACACTGTCGCGCGCATTGGTGGAGATGAATTCGTGGTGCTGTGCGAGGGTCTTCTCGATGATCAAGTCGCACTCGATGTGGCCGAACGCGTTCGTGCAGCAATTACTGGTTCCCTTGTGCTGCAAGGCATCGAAATTGAATCAGGCGCCAGTATCGGCGTTGCAGTCTCCGACAATGAATTACTAAACGAATCGTCATCGCACGATGCTGCTATCACTTTGTTGCGCCGCGCTGACACCGCGATGTATCGAGCGAAACAACGCGGACGTGGCCGATGCGAGCTGTACAGCGATGACATGCACGCAGCAGCACGAGAGCGCCTCGCACTGTCGAGTCAACTCGAAGTTGCCCTTGCTAACAACGAATTCGCCGTGCTGTATCAGCCGATTCAATCAGCACACACCAACCGCATCGTTGCAGTGGAAGCGTTACTACGTTGGAACCACCCAACACGTGGCGAGTTGGCACCGGGAGCATTTCTCGACCTAGCAAACGAATCTGGTCTTATCGCGCCTATCGGGGACTGGGTACTTGCAACAGCTGCTCGACAAGTGCGCACATGGATTGATGAAGGAGTGCTCGACCAACGTCTTGCACTTCACGTCAACGTGTCGCGTCGCCAGCTGGCCGACACGAGTTTCGTCGACCGCGTTCTCACCATTTTGAATGAAGCACATCTCGATGGACCACAGCTTGTGTGCGAAACATCTGAAGCGACTCTCGTCGACAACAACCCCGCGATCTTGCGCTCAGTGAATGCACTGAAGCGTTCGGGGGTGCGTATTGCAGTAGATGACTTTGGATCGGGCTATTCATCGCTCGCTGCACTACGAACCTTCCCCGCTGACATGTTGAAGCTCGACGGCACACTTGTTCGAGATGTTGGTCGAACCGATGGTGGCGATGATCCAATCGTGCGATCACTCATCCAACTTGCGCATTCACTTGATTTGGTAGTGGTGGCCGAATGGGTCGGAAGCGATGATCACGTACAGCGTCTGCGAGTTCTTGGATGTGACTTACTGCAAGGCAACCGAATTGCGGCACCGATGGCCAGTGATCAACTCACTCAGTGGGTATCTGCGGAGCCGGTCCCGTCCCCGCAAAATACGCAAGGACAGTAGACGCTTCCTGCGTCAACTGCAGCACTGCCTTGTCTCCGACCATGTCGTTTTCTGTAGGAAGCGTGTAGGACGAAACGTCACCACTTGCGGCCGGTCGCAACTTGCGCGCCATATCTACAAGAGACAAATTGGAATCCACTTTGAGATTTGCTGCAAAAGCATCCATCAGTTGTTCCACTTCAAAGGGATGTTCGGTGGCATACGAAGCAGCTTGTTTCATTAGTGCGGTGATGAACTCGCGCTGACGCGTGCTTCGCCCGATATCGCGTGACGGATCTTCGCGCCATTCGCCGTCGGTTTTTTGCTGAAAGTAACGAGCTCGCGTATATGCAAGCGCACGTTTACCACTCAGCACCGGGCACCCTGGTCGCGCCACCACAAAACCAGTTTGCTGATCGCGCGAAGGAACCTCGAAACAAATACGCACCCCACCAACGGCGTCAACCATCTCTCGAAAACCGCCGAAGTCAATTTCCATGTAGTGATGAATGGGGATGTTCAGTGCGCGTTGCACAGTGCGCACCAATGACGCTGACCCCTCTTGATACGCAACGTTGATCCGATCTTTTTTTTCACCCACGCCAATAGCAGCCCACAGGTCACGTGGTATCGACATCAGTGCGACACTTTTTTCTTTCTTGTCATACCGCATAACAATCATCGAATCGGAACGCTGTCCACCTGCATCTTCTGTCGACCCAATCGATGCAAAGTCCGGATCGCTCGGATCTATTGATGCACGTGAATCAGAACCCACCAGCAAATAATTTTCGATGTTGTCAGATGCTGGCGACAACACTTGAGACACTTCGGGGATACGTGCAACTTTGTCGAGCTGAGCATTAGTGGCTCGCACCAATCCGAATGCTCCTGCAAAGGCCGTGACGGCAGCGAGACCTACAAATAATCCCCAGCGAGGAACACGCGCGATGCGTTCAATTCCTTGAGTGAAATCTCGACCAACAGTCACATCTCAAAGGTAGTTACTCATTCGTGGTTCGTAGGTGCACCACATCAGCAGTATCAATGCGATGAGACAACGCGCACTCATCCACCACAATCAAACGACCATCAGTCTCGACACCAATTGCGTGTCCAACAATTTCTTCACCCGTTGGTAGATCTACGCGAACACGGCGACCAATTGTGGCAAGTGACGAAACATATGCGTCATGACGTGCCGTGGCATCTAACGCCAACAACTCATCAAGATGGTCCAATATCTCATCGAGAAATTCGGCGGGGGTGATTTCCCGGGACCACCCGCTCGTGCGCAAGCTTGCAGCGTCGGGCGGCGCCCACCCCACATTCACTCCAATTCCTGCCACGACGTATGCAGGACGACCCCCTTCGCCTCGACCCCCTGCCTGAGCAAGGAGACCCGCAAGTTTTTTGTCGCCAACAAGCAGATCATTTGGCCACTTCAACGAGGCATCCACCCTCAGATTTCGAGCGACACGAGAGGCAGCGAGGCAGACCATTTGTGTGAGGACGTGGAGATCCTCTGGCACATCACGGAAAAGAATGGACACCAGCAGGTTTTCCCCTGGCGGGGCCTCCCAGTGGCGCCCCAGACGCCCCTTGCCGGCCGTTTGGTGATCTGTACGTAAAACGCTGCGGTCAGGGGCCCCAGCCTCAGCCATCTGAAGCAGATCGGCATTAGTGCTGCCCGTCTCGGAAACCCACGTGATGTGCCATTTGGCTCGTTGGTTCGCATTAGGTGTGTCCATACGACAAAGATTGTCACTTGTGTTGAAGAAAATCCTGATCGCAAACCGCGGCGAGATCGCCGTCCGGGTCATCCGAGCCGCCCGAGAGCTCGGCATCGCGACCGTTGCTGTGTATTCCGAGCTCGACCGCAATGCGCTTCACGTGCGTTTAGCCGATGAGGCGTATGCACTTGGAGGCCAAACTGCCGCCGAGAGCTACATCAACACAGAAGCAATTCTGAACGCGATCAAACAATCTGGCGCCGACGCAGTTCACCCTGGATATGGATTTTTCAGCGAGAACGCAGACTTCGCACAAGCAATCACTGACTTGGGTGTTGAGTTCATCGGACCACCACCCGCAGCAATTGTTGAAATGGGCGACAAAGTGTCGAGTCGTAAAGCCGCACTTCGTGGTGGAGCACCAATTGTCCCTGGCACAACAGAGTTCGTTCACAGTGCAAAAGAAATCGCTGACTTCGGAAACGAATTTGGTTGGCCAATTGCAATCAAAGCTGCATACGGTGGCGGCGGCCGCGGAATGAAAGTTGTGCACTCCGCTGATCAAGTGCAAGAGGCCATGGAATCGGCACAGCGCGAAGCAAAGAACTTTTTCGGTCGCGATGAAATCTATGTCGAGCGCTATCTCACATGGCCACGTCACATTGAAGTGCAGTTAGTCGGCGACAAGCACGGCAACGTGGTGTGGGTCAGCACACGCGACTGTTCAGCACAACGTCGTCACCAAAAGCTCATCGAAGAAGCACCGGCGCCAGCACTTCCCGATGGCCTTGAAGAAGCAATGGGTGAAGCTGCAGTGAAGGCAGCTAAGGCAGTTGGTTATTACAACGCCGGAACCGTTGAGTTCATTTACCAAGACGGAGATTTCTTCTTTCTCGAGATGAACACGCGTTTGCAGGTGGAACACCCCGTGACAGAAGAAATCACAGGCATTGATCTCGTTGAATGGCAGATCCGCGTTGCTGCTGGCGAAAAGTTGCCAATGACACAGAAGCAGGTGCGCGCAGCACAAAGTGGTCACTCAATTGAAATTCGTATCAATGCGGAAAATCCCGCCGGTGGAAAGTTCCTCCCCTCGCCAGGCCCCATCACCAAGTTGGTAACGCCAGACGGATTTGGGGTTCGCTTCGATGGTGGATACGAAAGTGGCGATGCAATCAGCCAGTACTACGACAACTTGGTTGGCAAGTTAATCGTGTGGGGCAAAGATCGCGACACTGCAATCAAGCGCACTATTCGCGCACTTGAAGAAATGGTCGTCGAAGGCATTGCCACCACAATTGCTGCTGACCTTGCAATCTTGCGTCACCCAGATTTTGTTGCGTGCACACACTCCACCAAGTGGGTTGAAGAAACACTCGACTTAAGTGGAGTCGATGCGGCCCCTGTTGCTGCTCCCGCTGGCGACGATGAATCGCCACTTGTTCAGCGCAACACCACCGTTGAGGTGAACGGACGACGCTTCGACGTAAAGATGTGGGTACCAGAAACGGCAGCCGTCGCGGCTGGACCTGCAAAGGCCAAAAAGCCTGCGCGCGCAGCATCTGCTGGCGGTGGCGCAAGCGGCGGTGGCAGTGGCAAAGTCAGCGTGCCGATGCAGGGAACCATCGTCAAGGTCCTTGTAGAAGTGGGTCAAGAAGTTGAAGCCGGACAAAGTGTTGTCGTTCTGGAAGCCATGAAAATGGAGAATCAGATCGAAGCAGACAAGAGCGGCAAAGTGACTGCAATCAACGTGAAGCCCGGCGACACCGTCGGCTCCGGCGATGTTGTAGTCGTGATCGAATAATCACGCCAATTAGCAAAGTGATTGAATAATCACGCCAGGCAACAAAGTGATTGAATAATCAGTTTTTATTCGGGCAGTACGTGCTTGGATAATCGATGGTGTCACGTGGTTCTCCCACATATTCAAAGTGCATGCCATCAGGTATCAAGAAATTACCGCCCCAGGCAAACCCGTGCTTGCGAAAGATCCGCACAACATCACAGTTCATTTGCGGAATCTTGCCTTGTGCATTGGTGTCTGTGTTGATGTCGAACGCCATTCCCCATGCATGTCGTGAAATAGGGCCGAAGTTGTCTTTTGCCAAACGACTAAATCGCCCCACATAACACCCGCCATATCGATTCGAGTTGTCCAGATCGATTTCTTTTTCTAAACCTTTTTCCCGAATCTCGGTTAGTGCTTTTTGAATTGCATCAACGATTCGAACATGACAGTTGTGATTGAGTTGTACGTCGCTATAGGTAATGCGATGAGCAATACTGCGCGAGCGCCATCTCGAATCAACAAGCACACCTTTCCCGTTGACTTTCTGATACTCAAACTCGCCGAACATTTCTTTTACCTTGGCGAGGCCCAAAGAGGTGTCCGGATTCTTGCGACCCCAAGAATGAGATAGTCGATACATCGCACCAATTTCGATACCTCGACGCGACAGACTGCGACGCACCTGCGACTCATCATTAAATCCGATAAACGTCACGCGGCGTATCGACCGAACCCCCAATCGCAACGCAGTGTCATCGCTTATCAATAAGTCACCTTCGCCGGTAAAAACATCTGGAACGATGACTCCAACCACGAATGATTTTCTTCGATTACCCCGATCAAGAACAGTGACAACATCTCCGACTTTGGAATTACGAAGCCGGGCAGACGTTGCCCCCATGGCGATCGCACCATCGTCGAGAACATTTGCCACCGAAGTTCCCGCAATACGACGAACTAAATCTGTCGGCAGCGCAACTGCTTGCATGGGTACACGCCAACCGCGACGCACCACTTTTTTATCGACGCGGGTTCCAACGTCGGAACCTGAAGTGGCTCGTGCATACTCAACCATTGCCAGCATCGGCGCTCGCACAGGAAAGGCATCCACACCTGCGCTCGTTGCAGCACGCATAGCGGAACGAACCTCGGCCTTTGACAACGCCTTCCGTCCGTACAGCGACATTGTTCGCTCGAGGTATTCCGTCGGAATGCGAGCTGTGAATTCCTGAGGGGCTTGACTTGCTATATCCATCGTTTCGCCCGTTGCACGAGAAGCAGTGACGGACACAAGAGCCACACACAACGCAATGACACCGGCGATGCGTACACCGCTGAGCCTTTCTCGCAACAACATATGTGAACGGTACTGGTCAATGCACTTCCGAATGGGGAATAGCGCGCACTACGGTAGGAAGCCTGTGAACAGCGAAGCAGATACCCCCACAACCGACGAAACTGCATCTGCTGGTGGACTGGAATTTGAACGCGCCCGCCGACTGAATGAAATTAGCGAACTGCGTGCGCGAGGCATTAATCCTTACCCTTACCGTTTTGATCGCTCCGATGAGATTGAGACTCTTCGTGCACTACACGGCGCGTTAGCCCCTGGCAGTGAAACAGACCACCACGTCACCATCGCTGGCCGTGTCATGCTAAAGCGCGATCAAGGAAAATTGATGTTCATCACCTTGCGCGACCGCTCTGGTGACATCCAGTTGTTTGTCTCAAAAGCTGTTGTGGGAGATGAGAGTTTTGATCTTATTCGTGGACTTGATCTCGGCGACTGGATTGGAGCATCTGGTGCGGTGATGACAACGCGTAAAGGCGAGTTATCGATCAAGACCGAATCGGTACAACTTCTTGCAAAATCGGTACGACCGATGCCCGACAAATGGCACGGCATCACAGACCCCGACACCCGATTTCGCCAGCGGTACGCAGACCTCATCATCAATGAAGACGCAAGACGAGTGTTTGCCGTTCGCCACACCATCATCTCAAGTTTTCGCCGCACACTCCACGAACAGGGTTTCATTGAAGTGGAAACACCCATTTTGCACATGGAGGCAGGTGGGGCTCATGCTCGACCGTTCACCACTCATCACAACGCACTCGATATGCAGTTGTATCTGCGCATTGCACTCGAGCTTCACCTCAAACGTCTCATCGTTGGTGGCATGGAGCGCGTGTATGAAATTGGACGAGTCTTCCGAAACGAAGGAATATCCACTCGCCATAACCCTGAGTTCACGATGATGGAGCTGTACCAAGCATTCGCTGACTACACAGAAGTAATGGCCATCACCGAACTACTCATCACCAATGCGGCTGTTGATGCAACAGGTACCTCAGTTGTTCTCATTGACGAGAAGGAAGTAGATCTTGCAACGCCGTGGCGCCGTGTACGAATGATTGATCTTGTAGAAGAAGCAACAGGTGTTGCAGTGCATCCTTCGCAACCTCGGGAACAACTGGTTGCTCTCGCAGAAAAACACGGCGTGAAAGTGGAGCCGCATTTCGGGCCTGGAAAAATCATCGAAGAATTGTTCGAAAAGACGGCAGAGTCAGGTTTGCGCGAACCAACGTTTGTGACGCACCACCCCGTTGAGATCAGCCCACTCGCGCGAGTCGACCGCAATGATCCGCATCTCACTGAACGGTTCGAGTTATTTGTTGGTGGCCGCGAGTTAGCAAACGGATACAGCGAATTAAATGACCCTGTGGAACAGCGTCAGCGCTTTGAAGAAGAACAGCGCATGAAAGAAGCTGGCCATGCTGAAGCCGGCACTGTCGATGAGGACTACTTACGTGCACTCGAATACGGCATGCCTCCAACGGGCGGCCTTGGAATCGGCATGGACCGTGTCACCATGCTTCTTGCGAACACGCACTCCATTAAAGATGTCATCTTGTTCCCCACTCTTCGCCCGGAGGTTTTCGAATGAGTAATCGTGCATGGGGCGTGGGCCTCGCAACCATTGACGCAACTGGCACCACTTTAGATGTGCGATTTCGTGGACTCGGATTAGACAACGAGATTCCGCAAAATGCTCCATCAGTGAGCACGTCTCGCGACGGCGACCCCGAACGTGGAGTGTCGTTTCGTGAAGTGTCACTTTCGATTGACATCACAACGCCACCAACTGATGCTGCAGACGTGTATTTACGATTGCACGTACTATCGCACCGACTCTGTCGCCCTCGCACCGTCAATCTCGATGGTGCATTCGGATTGCTGACAAACGTTGCGTGGACAAGCCGTGGTCCAGTTTCTCTTGACGCAATCGAATCCGTGACATGGAATTTTGCGCGTAGTGGAGAGCATCTTGTGGTGCATGGCGTTGACAAGTTTCCGCGAATGACCGATTACGTCGTGCCGTCAGGTGTGCGAATTGCCGATGCAAGTCGAGTGCGGCTTGGTGCACATCTTGCTTCTGGAACCACCGTGATGCACGAGGGGTTTTGCAACTTCAACGCCGGAACACTGGGTGCGTCAATGGTTGAGGGACGCATTTCGGCTGGCGTCATTGTGGGCGATGGGTCAGATATCGGTGGCGGCGCATCGATCATGGGGACTCTGTCAGGTGGGGGAAAGGAAATGGTGACTATCGGTGAGCGCTGTCTACTTGGTGCAAACTCCGGCATTGGTATCAGCCTCGGTGATGAGTGCATCGTAGAAGCAGGCCTCTATGTCACAGCTGGAACCATCGTGATTGATCCCGCAGGAAACCAGACGAAAGCCATGTCGCTGTCTGGACAATCTGGATTGTTGTTTCGTCGCAATAGCGTGACAGGCACCGTCGAGGCAATCGCGCGCTCAGGGTCCTGGGGCGGATTGAACGCAGATCTGCACAAGAATTAGCACATGTCCCCCGACGACCTGCATCGCATTATTCGCTCACGTCGTTCGAGTCTTCTCATTGATCCATCGCGTGACGTGGACGACACAATCATTGCTCAATTGTGTGACGCAGTGCAGTGGGCGCCCAACCATAAACGAACATGGCCCGCGCGTCTTGCCGTGGTACGTGGTGAAGCACGCCGACAACTCGGTCACTCAATTGCTGATGTGATGGCAGCACAAGGCGAAGACGACACGAAAGTAACGAAGACACGCACAAAGTACTTGCGCTCACCTGTTGTGATTGTTGCCGCTAGTGCAGCGGGAGACACCGAGACGCGTACTCGCGAAAACACCTACTCCGTTGCCGCAGGCATTCAAAACATGCTGCTACTTGCTCACCAGCATGGACTCACGTGCTTATGGGGATCGCCTGCGAACGGCACTAATGCGGCGATCTCGTCACTTTGTGGATTCGAAGACGATGCCATCGTGTTGGGAATCGTGTATCTGGGATGGCCAACTGATGATGCACAGGACGTGTCTCGCCCCGACATTCGCGTGACGTATCTGGACTAAGCCCTGACTAGATCGCGCTCGTGAGCAAGCCGTAGCGAGTTATCAACGACCAGGCTGATACATGCCGTACACATCTCGCAAGGCGTCACTCACTTCACCCAATGTCGCATCGACACGCAATGCTTCTTTCATAGGGATCAACAAGTTGCCCGTGCCACGAGCAGCGTCACGTATAGCGTCGAGCGCGGCACTTACTTTGCTGTGATCACGACGATCTTTGTACGCCTTCAAGCGATCAATTTGATTCTTTTGCAAACTCGGATCAATTGGGAACACATTTGGTTCGCCCTCAACATCGACAGTGAATTTGTTGACTCCAACGATCACTCGCTCATCATCGTCAATTGACTTGGTGTATTCGTACGCACTTTGTTCAATTTCATCCATCTGGTAGCCAGCTTCAATTGCTGCAACTGCACCACCCATTTCATCGATCTTTGCGATGTATTCCCAAGCAAGTTTTTCTACTTCATCGGTCAGTGATTCAATAAAGTACGAACCAGCAAGTGGATCTGGTGTATCTGCTACTCCACTTTCATAACCGATGATTTGCTGAGTACGAAGTGCGATGCGAGCAGCTTCTTCGGTAGGCAGGCCCAGGGCTTCGTCATAGCCATTTGTGTGAAGACTCTGTGTTCCACCCATGACGGCTGCAAGTGACTGCACAGCAACACGCACCACATTGTTTAATGGCTGTTGTGCAGTGAGCGTGCTGCCGCCTGTTTGAGTGTGAAAACGAAGCAACTTGCTCGATTCTTTCTTTGCACCAAATCGCTCAGTCATGATCTTGTGCCACATGCGTCGGCTGGCACGGAACTTAGCTACCTCCTCAAAGAAGTTGTTGTGACCATTCCAGAAGAACGAAAGACGCGGCGCAAAGTCGTCGACATCTAATCCTGCATCAATTGCAGCTTGCACATATGCAATTGCATTTGCGAGTGTGAATGCGATCTCTTGCACTGCAGTACTACCCGCTTCACGAATGTGATATCCAGAAATGGAAATGGTGTTCCATTTCGGCACATTCTCTGAGCAGTACGCAAAGATGTCGGTGATGATGCGCATCGATGGTCGCGGTGGATACACATACGTGCCACGGGCGATGTATTCCTTTAGCAAGTCGTTCTGAATCGTTCCACTGATTGCGGTAGACGGAACACCTTGCTCTTCTGCAACCAATTCATACATCAACAACAAGATCGCAGCCGTTGAATTAATGGTCATTGACGTCGACACTTTGTCGAGCGGAAGGTCTTTCAATAGAAGACGCATGTCCTCCATGGAGTCGATCGCAACGCCCACTTTGCCCACTTCGCCCTCAGCGCGCGGATGGTCACTGTCGTATCCCATCTGGGTGGGCAGGTCGAATGCGCATGACAGACCGGTTTGTCCTGCTTGCAGCAAAAACTTAAAACGTTGGTTCGTTGATTCGGCGGTACCAAAGCCCGCGTATTGACGCATTGTCCACAACTTGCCGCGATACATCGTTGGATACACACCGCGGGTGTACGGAGGCTTACCAGGTTCGCCGAGGCGCTCCTTTGGGTCCCACCCAGAGAGGGTCTCTGGGGAATACAAGGGGGCAATAGAGATCCCAGAATCTGTGCGTTTTTCGACGTCTGACATGAAGGTAGAGGCTAAATGTCTGGGGTGACTTTTCCATTATCCATGCCTATCCGTGCCGTTTTCACCGCAATGTTGCCCAAAAAATGTGCCGTGGCGAATGGTGAGCACCACTATCAAAAACTGTCCTACGCTGGCACTATGACAATTGCTCCAGATGCTCCAGCCACCGGCACAACAGTGCGCAGCATTGACGGTGTCAAACTCACACCCAAAGAGACCTCGTTTAGTCGTTTCTCTCTCCCACAGCCGTTCGACATTGCTAACGGCGGGAATGTAGAAGACGAGCGCCGCGAACGTAAGCACAAACTCGCCGGCGCGCTTCGCATTTTTGGTCGTCTTGGTTTCGGCGAAGGAGTTGCCGGACACATCACGGTTCGTGACCCAGAGTTCCCCGACCACTTTTGGGTGAATCCCCTTGGCGTGAGTTTCCGACACATTCGCGTGAGTGATCTCATCCTTGTGAACCACAATGGTGAAGTGGTGTACGGCAATCAGCCAGTCAATCGCGCCGCGTATGTGTTGCACTCGGCAATTCACGCCGCACGTCCTGAAGTGTTGGCAGCAGCACACGCTCACTCGACATACGGAAAATCATGGAGCAGTCTTGGTCGCCTGCTTGATCCTCTTACACAAGACTCGTGCGCGTTCTATGAAGACCACGTAGTGATTTCTGAACAAGGTGGAGCCGTTGTATTTGAAATTGAAGCTGGCAAGGAATTTGCGGCCGGGTTTCCAAAAGGCAAAGCCGCAATTCACCAGAATCACGGCTTGTTCACAGTTGGCGGCAGTGTTGATGAAGCGGCATTTTGGTTCATCACAATGGAACGCACATGCCAAGCGCAATTAATGGCAGAAGCAGTGGGAACACCAAAGAAGATCCCACACGAATACGCCGTCTATACGCGCGAAAATGCTGGCAACAGCATGACTGGTTGGATGCACTTCCAACCGCTGTGGCAAGAGATTTGTCATACGGATCCAGATCTTTTTGATTGATCTGTACATCACATCTAAATGATCCCCTTAGGGATCAGCGCGTTTTGCGGTGCTGCCACCAGTTGTGTGGTCACACCACGTAGCGTTGTACGGGTATGACGCACCTGCACCGACGCTGTGTTGCTGCACTTGTGGCACTGCTGAGCATTTCAACGCTTGGCATCGTTATTGCACCTCCAGTTAATGCTGCAGACGTAGGCAAGCGCTCTGTCTCCACAGCCAATGCATACTCCGGCGACATGCCCCCCACCGCGGTTCTCATACGTGGTCGTGGTAACGGACATGGTCGGGGGCTCAGTCAATTTGGTGCCTACGGCTGGGCTACTGCGTATGGACGTTCATGGCAAGAGATTCTCACCTTTTATTACATCAACGGAACGAATAATTCGATCTCAACGTCGCAGCCCTCTGACCCATCACCTGAAATACGCGCGCGACTGGTGACCTTTGACGACCGCAATCAGGTGGCAATGATCTCACGCACAGGACAACTTTCAGTTAATAGCCAAGGACCATACGGATCTGTGTTGTTACGAGAAGTCAGTCGTAATCGCTACGACATTTACGCCGCGGCTGTATCTAACTGCTCGTTTGAAACTGGTGCACCAAGTGGATTCACTTTGATTGCCAGCAGCATTGAAGCGCCGACAGTCACCGTTCCGTCATCGGGCACATCATCAGGCGTTGCGCCAAATGATCTCATCGGATTATGCGAACCACCTACTCGTGCAATTACCCGAGGTCGTGTGCGCTATTACCGCGGATCCATTCAAGCGGTGAACGATGCAAACGGCGCCAATCGTGTGGTGAACCAAGTCAACATTGAAGAGTATTTACGTGGTGTAGTGCCGCGAGAATCCCCTGCAACGTGGGGCTCTGCGGCCGGCGGAGCGGGCATGAATGCGTTACGCGCGCAATCTGTGGCTGCGCGCACATACGCATTGTCTCAAAATCGCTATTCATATGCGCGTACCTGTGACACCTCGTCCTGTCAGGTGTATGGCGGTGCTGCTCTCCACACAATTGGTGATGGACCACAGGTCATTGAACATCCGCTCACTGATGCAGCTATTGCTGACACGCGCGGAACTGTCATTCGCTCTGGCGCTGGAACGCTCGTAAGCACTGAATACACATCGTCAAATGGTGGTCGCACAGCGAGTGGAAACTTTAAAGCTCAACAAGACGATGGCGATATCGCTGCCGATGCATTACTGCAATCGTGGTCGCGCATCTTTACTGCAGAACAGATGGAAAAAAAGTATCCTTCGATTGGCATCTTCACCGGCATCAGCACACAACACGACGGGCTCGGAGGCGACTGGAATGGTTATGCGCTGAGTGTCACCATCACCGGCACCGCGGGTGCGGTGACTCGAAGCGCGTGGAATTTCCGTAACGATTGGGACCTGCACGCGCCATGGTATGAAACAACGGCAATCTCGTATTCATCTACTGCTCCAGTTGTTGGCCCGATGGTGTACATCGGTGACTCTGTCTCAGAAAGCATTGCGTCACAATTCAGCGCAGTCATTTCGCCCTCTTACCCGTCGGTCAATTTCCAAGCATGTGCTGGACGCGGCATGGTCGGAGCCGCATGTATCGCAGGTGCACGGGCGTCGAGTTTGAATCTTGACGGTGTCAATGTGGTGAATGCGTTGCCAGAGACTCCTGCAGCAGCGATTATAAAACTGGGCTACAACGACGATCCCGCAACGTTTAATACCGAACTGCAACAAATGATCAGCACGCTCACTATCCGCGGCGTTGCTCGAATGATTTTCATCAACTTGTCAACACGTTCCACCACCCGTAATTACGCGCTTGCCAATGAAGCACTGATTGCAGCCGCCGCATCCAACCCAGCGATCACTGTTCTTGACTGGAATGCATTCGTGTCACAACAACACCGCTGGCGCTTGTTTGACAATGATTCACTGTGCTGCGGGGTCCATCTGAATGCAAGTGGTCGAGTGGAGTTCGCCATGTGGTTACGCGAACAGCTTGATTCACTTCGTTCGCAAGGCCTCTTGCCAGTGACAGCAGCTGGTGGCACATTGGTGGGACTCCCGCTTCGCAGCAATCACCGCGGTTCAATGGTGACGGCAGCTCAACGACGACTAAATACCGTGTTGAAATTGCGACCTAAGAAGCGCATCAAGGTGGACGGCATCTACGGAAAGTCAACGCGTCAAATGGTGCGTCGCTTCCAAACACGATCTGGTTTGCCCGCGACAGGAGTGATTGACCGCGCGACATGGGAGGCACTTGGTCTCGCACAACGACCGGCACTCGCATCACTTCGCAAGGGAACCAAACACCCCTCAGTACGTATAGCCCATCGTTCGCTCAACAAAGTCTTAAAGACCAACCTCCGTGTCACCGATACGTATTCATCGTCAACGGTGGCTGCAGTACGGACCTTCCAGCAACGTACTGGACTTCGTGTTAATGGACGCCTCAACGGTCCAACGTGGACAATGTTGATGGCAACCGCTGCCCGCACGAAATAGTTAGGCGTTGAAACGATCTTTCCACGCCGCGTCACTCACCATGCTGGAGTACGCGCCACGATATGCCTTTTTCAATTTCTTGTAGTCACGCATGAGGCGCCACGCTGAACGAAATGCTCGCTTTTGTAAGTCACGGAAACGTTCGCGATCTCGCGTACACACAAAACCTTCAGGAAGATCAGGATGTCGATACAAAATTGTGTCGTGACGCACTGCCAGACCAACAGCGCGAGCATCAATTTTTGCCACGCCAATCTTTTTCGATTTCAACCTTTGTGGCAATAATTGACCACCGGCTGTTACGAGAGCCAAGACAAATCCGATAAGGCGAATGGGCTTGGGTTTGGGATCAACGTATTTCAAGGCGTCGAGTTCGCGCGAGAGTGTTCCCGCTTTTTCTTCTTTGATCTGACGGATGAAATCGTGTTTCTTCTCGTGATCAATTTTCATCCACTCTTCAGGACCCGCGAGGTAGTCCTCGATACCAAGAATCATGTATTCGGCGCTGGCATAACGCTGTGAATACAAGTTACGGAATGACAGGCCGAAATACCGCCACAATAGGAACCACCATTTGTGCTTATCAAACACAAGCGTGTCTAAAAGTGCAAAGTTGCGGACCTCGTAATACAACGATGTTGGTGAGTTCTTTAGAGCAAAGTCTGCATGCCATACACACACGCCATTTAGGGTCACGGTGTGTGCGCCTGTATGCATCAGCCCATATCCCACATCATCACCACGTACGAAAACAGGAAGCGGGTTTTCTTGACCCAAATGCATTGGGAACATGGTGAACCACCACGCGCTGTATGCGTATTTGTGTTCGGGTTTGTCTTGCATGACATATGACTTGTCACGTAAATCAACATTGCGATCTATTGCTGTTAGCGGATACACCTGTCGGAAGTCGTATGTTGCTCCGGCTTCAAACTGCAGATATGGCGTACCTTCACTCACCATCGCGCCATGGATACAAATGTCAGAGGACGTCGCCATCGCTGTAAGCGCCATCGCCCGAACGATTGCTTCTCCATCAAGAATGATGTCGTCGTCCATAAACAAAACGTGCGTGCTCCATCCTTCTTCACGAAACGTGATGAGACCGCGTGCAAAACCACCAGCACCACCGAGGTTTGGATTGGGATAAATCGCAACTGGCGCACCTGCTGGCAGCGCGATATCAAAATTTCGCGCATTATCGGCAACAACGACACGCACATGCCCAGTGACTTCGGGAACCGATTTTTCGAGTTCCACAAGAGTGTTGAGAGTGCGGGTGATGTATTCCTGGCGGTTATAGGTAGTGATGGACACTCCCAGATTCACGTTGCGTTGCACGGCTTGCTCGGTGCGCCACACTCCTCCCAACACCACACAGTTTTCCAATGCGGTGACCGTGACATACAACGACTCAACAGAGGCAGATGCAATGGAATACGACAACTGCTCACCCGTTTCGGTGCTTGCGACAACATTTTCCGAACCACCAACACAAGCAATCAATTCCGTACGCACACGACCGTGAGCCAACACTTGGACGGTCACATCACGCACAACGGTAAGACGACGCCAACGACCAGCTGAAAACATCCCGAAGTAGGTGTCAAAACTTGCGCGCTCACCCGAGCGCAATGACAATCCGTCTTCGGTGATGACCCCTGTTGGCGCACGCACATACAGCTCGGGCTCAACAAAGTCTGGGCGTGGCAGGCACAGGCGCTGCAATAACGGGGTGCTCACTCCCCTAGTTTCACAGCGGATCGACCACGAATGATGGCATCTGTGCCGGATTTTTGAGGAAGGTGTCGGCCACCTCGAGAGCCTCTTTGATCGTCACATCCATGTCGAGGTAGCGATAGGTACCCAAACGGCCCAAGAACGTGACGTTCGTCGCTGCTCGAGCGGTGTCGACGTAGCGCAACAACTGTTCCTTTTCCTTCACCAATCGAATGGGGTAATACGGGATGTCTTGTGGTTCTGCGAGGCGACTGTATTCGCGGTAAATGGTCGTCCCAGCGTGTTGTTCCCACGGGGCAAAATGCTTGTGCTCGGTGATGCGTGTAAATGGCACATCGACGTCGCAGTAATTCATCACCGGGCAACCTTGAAAATCACCGTCAAGATGTTCGGGGACAAAATCGAGTGTGCGATACCCAAGAAATCCGTGTTGATGGGAAAACCATTCATCGATTGGTCCCGACCAAAACACACGATCTGCTCCATCAACATCCCCTGGTGTGATTGTGTGGGACAACTTCACATCGATAAGTCGATGATCCAGCATCGCTTGCACGATTGGTGTGTAGCCCTCTGCAGGGATCGCCTGATACGGATGATTGAAATATGAATCCTCATATGAAAACCGCACCGGTAAGCGGGCAAGTATTGATGCAGGAAGTTCGGTTGGTGATACTCCCCACTGCTTTTGCGTGTATCCCTTGAAAAAGGCCTCATACAAATCACGACCCACAAACTTCAGTGCCTGATCTTCAAATGTGACCGGAGTATCGATGGAAGAGTCACCACGTGTTGCGATGAACTCTGCGGCCTCTTGTGGAGACAATGTGAGACCAAAGAATTGATTGATGGTTAGCAAGTTCACTGGTAAAGAAAACACTCGTCCACCAGTTGTCGCCTTCACACGGTGGTTGTATGGCTTCATTTCACCAAAACGATTGACGTATTCCCACACGCGCTCGTCTTGGGTATGAAAAATGTGTGGTCCGTATACATGCACCATCACACCGTTGTCTGCACGCTCGGTGTGTGCATTTCCCGCGACATGAGCGCGGCCGTCGTACACCGTGGTGCGAATACCCGCTTCAGCTAATTGACGTGCAACAACGGCACCAGAAAATCCGGCGCCAACGATGGCGATTGATGACATGCAGTCTTTAGTGTGCCAGACCTGGAGCGCACAGACCTTCCAAATCGCGCACCAAAATGCGATCGCGATTTGCATAGGTCACAACATTGTTGGGGTCTTCGCGCAACTTGAACACCCGGAACGACATTTCGGTCGTGTCGATCGTCAAAATGCGACCAATCAACGGTTCACCAAGGTCGAGAAGCACCTTGATTGCCTCAAGGGCTTGAATTGATCCAATGATGCCTGGGAGCACGCCCAGCACGCCCGCTTCTGCACAACTTGGTGCAAGTTCCGCCGGTGGTGGCTCGGGAACCATGTCACGGTATGTCGGACCACGAAGTGGGTGGAATACCGACACCATTCCTTCAAAACGGAAAATCGAACCGTGCACAACCGGAATACCAAGTTTCACCGTTGCATCATTCAACAAGTAGCGGCTTGGGAAGTTGTCGGCACCATCAACAATGATGTCGTATCCGCTAATGATCTCCATGATGTTGTCTGCAGACAAACGCACGTCGTAGGTGTTGATCTTGACGTCGGGGTTTAGTCCTTGCAGCGTCTTACGTGCCGACTCCACTTTGCGCTCACCAATACGATCAAGATTGTGCAGGATTTGTCGCTGCAAGTTCGACGCATCAACTTCGTCCATATCGACAATGCCAATGGTGCCAACACCTGCTGCTGCCAAATACAACGCCGCTGGCGACCCGAGACCACCAGCACCCAAGAGCAACACCTTGCTCTCGAGTAATTTCGCTTGCCCTTCAATGCCCACTTCCGGCAATAACAAGTGGCGCTGGTATCGATTGCGCTGGTCAGGTGTCAACGTGACGGGTGCACGCCAGTTGCGACCTTCGTCTTTCCATTTGCCAAAGCCACCTTCCATCGACACAACATCGGTGTATCCAAGTGATGCAAGAGTGTCGGCAGCAAAGGCACTACGCACTCCACCTGCGCAATACACAACAACTTGCTGGTTCTTATCAACGATGCGACCTTCGATTTGGGCTTCAAGGTGTCCACGTGGGATGTGCAACGCACCGGGCAACGCACCTTGTTCGTACTCATCGGGCTCACGCACGTCGAGCACAACGACATCGCCTGCATCAATACGACGCTGCGCTTCTGTGGTGTCGATCTCTGTGATGCGCGACTTAGCGGCAGAGAGAAGTTCGCGGAAACTGGCCATAGGCCAAAATGCTACCTAGTTAGTCAGGTTTTCGATACCGGCCACGATCATGGGCACGATTTGGCTAATCCCCCCGAAAATCACCACATCCGCTAGCGAATCCATCTCGGTGGGATCACCATTCACAATGGCAATCTTGGCACCTGCGTATTTTGCGCGCGGCACCATGTTGTTCACCGGGCCCACCGCAAGCGTGGTGCCGATGCACAACAACACCTCGCATTCTTCTGCCACGCGAAGTGCACGATCGATGACCTCGGGGATGAGAGCTTGACCAAAACTGATCGTGTCGCTTTTCAAGATGCCGCCACATTCGCGACAGGGAGGATCTTCTTCCCCCGCAACAACACGATCAAGAGTCATTTTCATCGGTAGTCGATCACCACAATCCCAGCAACGCGAAAAGCCCATCGTCCCGTGCACTTCCACCACACGTTCTGGGTTCGTTCCTGCTTTTTGATGCAACTCGTCAACATTTTGCGTTACCAGCGTGTGCAATTTGCCACGACGTTCTAAATCAACGAGTGCATGATGACCAGGGTTGGGATCAACTGTCCATACAGGAGAGAGCAGTCGGTTTTGCCATGCCAACTTGCGCACTTCTTGATCTGCGAGGTAGTAGCGAATGTCAGACATTTTTTCTGCGAGTGGATTCTTTGTCCATAAACCCTTTGGTCCGCGGAAATCTGGAATACCTGAATCGGTAGAAATACCAGCACCGGTGAGAACCACTACTCGAGATGAGTCCGTAATCCACGATGAGACCTGTGCAATCTCCTCAAACTGAGCCGCTGTCACGGTGACATTCTGCCATTCCAATTCCGTGCCTACACACATCGACCTTGTTGATCGATTGCAGTCACGTTGTGCAATCTGTTCCGTGGTGAAAGGACGCTCTATGCCACATACACCCTCTGGTTCGCGCTCAGGCTCGCCCTCTATTCCACGCGGCCGTACACACAATGTTGTTCTTCCAGACGATGGCATTCTCGACATCATTCCGTGGCGAGATCCTGTCATTGAACAATGTGGGTACGAAATGCGCAGTCGATATGTTGAATTATTTTGGCTCGGCATACTTGGTCCGACGTCCACATGGTTCTTGCGACGATGCGTCGACAATTTCGACGAACATCCCGACGGTTTTCGCGCTCATCTCGACGACTTTGCAGGAGCACTTGGCTTGTCATACACGCACGGGCGACACACTCCATTTGCGCGAGCGGTACAACGATGCATGATGTTTGGAATGGCACAACACGTTCAGCGACGTAACTTCCCCACCATCGCGGTGCGAACATCGGTGCCACCACTTCCGTCGCGCCACCTCACCCGACTCCCCGAGGGCCTTCGTATTGCTCATGATGATTGGATGAACGCTGGCGTATAAAACTCGGCAACAATGGGAAGATGAAACTTCGCATCTTCACCGAACCTCAACAAGGTGCCTCGTATGAGGATCTCCTTGCCGTTGCTCAGCACGCAGAAAAATTGGGATTCGATGCGTTTTTCCGCAGTGATCACTATCTCAAGATGGGCACTCAGGTCACCGGCGATCCGGGCCCAAGTGACGCATGGATCACTCTCGCTGGCATTGCGCGTGAAACCAGCACCATTCGCCTCGGCACGCTCGTGAGCTCGGCAACGTTTCGCAATCCGGGAGTTCTCGCCATCAGCGTGGCCAACGTCGACAACATGTCGGGGGGTCGCATTGAGCTTGGTCTCGGTGCAGGCTGGTATCTCGAAGAACACACCAGTTACGGCATCACGTTTCCTTCGCTAGGTGAACGATTTTCAATCTTGAGTGAACAACTCGCAATCGTTGACGGCCTGTGGCGGATTCCGCGCGGAGAAACATTCTCTTTTGAAGGCGACCATTACAGCATCACCAATTCGCCAGCACTACCAAAACCCACACAGACTCCCCCTCCGATCATCGTCGGTGGTGGAGGACCACGAAAGACTCCAGCATTGGCGGCCGCATACGCAGCGGAATTCAATGTGCCGTTCCAGCCCGAATCATTTGTGTCGGAACAATTCCTGCGCGTACGTCATGCATGCGAGACGATCGGACGCGATCCCGACAGCATGCGTTTTAGCGTGGCGCAAGTCATTGCAATTGGGCGAAATGACGCAGAAATTGAACGGCGCGCAAAAGCAATTGGACGAGAAGTCAACGAACTAAAAGAAAACGGACTGTGTGGCACACCGCAGGAAGTGGTCGACAAAATTTCCATGTGGCGAGATCACGGAGTGCAAACTATCTACCTACAGATGCTTGATCTGTCTGATCTTGAACACTTAGACGTGATCGCGTCTGAGATCATGCCTCACATTCACTGATCACTTCTTGCATTCTGCTGTGATTGACCCCCTGCTGACCGACACCTTGTTAGTCGGTACTAGGGTCGAGACATGTCGAAGTATCCAACAGTTATTTTTGTTCACGGCGCATGGCACGGTGCGTGGTCGTGGGCGCCACTTCAGGCCAAGCTCGACAAGATGGGGATTCCCTCGGTTGCAGTAGACCTTCCGGGGCACAGCACTAACACACAACAATTCACCGACATGCATGGTGATGCACGGTATGTCGCACAAGTTGCCTCGAACATTGGCGGCGACATCATTCTCGTGGGGCATTCATATGGTGGCGGTGTCATCGGACAAGCTGCGGCACAGTTGCGCGGGAACGCCACGGCAAACATTGTGCACTTGGTGTACATGGCAGCCTTTGTGTTGGATGTTGGCGAGAGCGTTGGTGGACTAGCGGCCGACCTAGCAAAACAATCCCCTGTGGAATCAAACATGCTCGGATCTGCAATGATCCCTGGTCCCGAAGGTTTGTTACTTCTCGACCCCCACGGAGCTGTCGACGCTCTGTACAACGAATGTTCCAAGAAAATGGCAAAGGCCGCCATCGCGCGCCTGTCACCACAACCTGCTGTGACATTTTCACAACCCACCAATGGCGCACCATGGAAGTTGATCCCGTCCACGTACGTGGTGTGCGAAAAAGATAATGCGGTGCATCCAAAGCATCAGCACCTGATGGCCAAACGCTGCAGCAAAGTGATATCTATCGATGCTGATCACTCACCGTTTATGTGCATGCCGAAAGAATCCGCCAAAATCATCGGCAAAATCGCCGGCGCCTAAAAAGGCGACCACTCAGTCGAGCACGGCTGCGTGTATCAACATCTCGCGTCGCATGTCTGCGGGTTGCTGTATACGTTCTGAAATGAACACAGCCGACTTACCAGGCAACAACACCGTTCCTGGAGGAACTGTTGTGTTTAACGTTGGCAGATTCTCTCCGGAAATATCGATAGCAACAGAATCTGTATTCGTGATGCGCACTTTGTCGGTTCCTGAGATTGTGTAAGAGATTTTGCTTGCTTGCGCGGTGGGTAAATATTTGGCGTCGTCGCGCAGGTAGTACCCACGCTTTTGTGCTGCATAGTTATTAACGATGAGATCTTGCGCCTCTTTCATTGTCTGTGGCTCACCGTATTGACCCCATTTATCGATGTCATCTTCGGCGTCTTGTGCCATTGACTCATGAAGCTCGTCAAGCTTTCTTTCAATAACTCCCTCTCGTAAATACAAGTCCGACAACGTACGGGTGCGACGATCAAGCATTTCTCGAAATTGGGGAATGCGAATGAAAATACGGGCAAAACGATTTGCTTCCATGTAGTTGATGAAAGAATTTGCAAACACGTCATCGCATCGCGACTTGCAGCCAGCTGTCCACTTCTTCCCGAAATTGAGGTCATGGTCGATGGGCTGAAAGCGCCATTTCTCATCGCGCGGATCGTAGAACATCATCCAGTTTTTATGTTCAAGTTCAACATGCTGTGATACTCGAGCAACGGCGAGAGCGTTCACCACTTGTGGAATATCAATGTGGCGATACGTGAAATCAATTACTTTTTGTCGATCAGTGTGATTGATTTGCTCTATTAGCCACCGCAACTCGTCATGATGAAAATTTTCAGTTTGAGTAATGCGGCGATAGTCGACATTCATTTCCTCGTCGCTGCGATACGTATGTCCAAGTCGCAATGTAGAGATTCGTTCACCCTTTATTGCAACTGTGTCCTCGTTGAAACCAAATGATTTTCGCCAACGTCCGTCTGGCTGTTCGTGATACAGATACAACCCATAAAACTCATTGTTTAATTCAAGACGTACTGGGAACACTTGCTGGTTCATGCCGCCGGCCACCAACTGGAGGTTGTATGTGAGAAGTTCACGTGAGAACGACTTATCAGTGAGCATTGAATGCAACCCAAACTCGTTTACGGGCTCTCGAGTCAACCCTTTCATGTCCCAATCACGACCAGTGGGTAAAGAGACCTTGTACTTATTCTTATTCCGACCGCGAGACTCTTGACCCTTAATGCGGATGAGCGCGTTATCAATGATGTGTCCGTCGTAGGCAAAGACAGCAGGGAAACCCGTGTCTCCTTCCAGTTTGCGATTCTCACGCAAATCTTGAAAGTGTGTGTCATCCATGAACCACTGCAGACGGGGCAACGCAGTGGGATTCGGTGATGCCACAACGGTGCCGTCATATGTTGCACCTTGTTGTGCCGAGGGCCAGACAACAGAAGCGTCGTTTACACGCGTTTCTATGCGATAGCGGATCAAAGTTCCAGCAGTTGCGCCAGGAATACTTGCCACCCATCGACCATCTGCATCGCGAGTCATCGACGTAGAGGTTTCAGAATTGAAGTTGTAGCGATAATGCAACTGCACAACTGGCGCACTATCAACTTGTACAACGCCAAGTGACGCAGTCACTCGCACAGGGGAATTCGCCGACGGCGAAACAGTGTGCGTGACCTCTGAGAACTCTGTGAGGGAATCAGCGGCCAGAGCCGCTAGTGCTTTTCCCGGGGATGGTTCTCCAGGGGTTGGTGGCGCGGCGACCCACGCATTTGGCGAATCAGCAATTGCCAAAAGGTCAACCCGGTGCAACGAATCTCCATCACCATCTGCCGACTCAGGCCATGGCGTGGAGTCTGAGTAGTTCACTTCATCGCGCACGTTGTCTTGTGCATCAACTAGGCGAATAAGTTCGCCTTTGTTTCCTAGACGACCATCGAAATCAGAACCACGCACTACGAGAAACATTCCTGGTTTGATCACCGTTGTCTGTGTAAAGCAATATCCCACACCCTTGATACACCAACCAGTCAATGCGACATCGTCATCATGATTGTTATGTAACTCGATGAAGTCATTCGCATCGGTATCGCTCACATCGTGATAATTGATCTCAGAGATCACTACATGAAGTGGCTGATCTGTTGATACAGCCGATGAAGAATTGGTGGTGTTGTCACCAGAGCCACCACACGAGGAAATGATAAAACCTGTTGCTACACCCAGAACCATGATCTGTCGCAGACGACGAGACGCGATGAGCGACTTCATTGCGCAGCACCAACCCAAATGTGCAGATCATTTGCCGCAAGTGTTGTCGGACGTGGTCCGCGAGTGGCGGTGAACACCGCAGTCCGGCCAGGCAACAACACCGTTCCCGCGGGCACAACAGCCCCCAACACCGTCAATGGCACACCGGAAATGTCTATTGCGACATTGTCGGTGCTGGTGATTCGTACACCGTCACCTTCTGTCAACGTGTACGACACTGGGTTCTTTTGAGGACCGGGTAAGCGAGAGGATTTCGGCCCGAGAAACAATTTGCGTTTGGGCACAAAGTATTGATTGATGAGAATTTCTTGACCGCGCTGCATGGACTGCTGTTCCCCGTAGGTGTACCAAATCTTACGGTCACGCGCCGCGTCATCACGCATCAGCTGTTCAAGCTCGCTGACGCGGGTTTCCACTTTGCCCTCTGCGAGAAACTCATCAGCAAGTGTCTTTGTACGACGATCAAGCATTGTGCGAAAGTCGGGATTTTTCAAAAGGATGCGCGCCAAGCGATTTGATTCCATGTAGTCCATGTAGCCACTTGCATCCACTTCTTCGCAAAAAGCATTACAACCCGTCACATACCGCCGCCCAAAATTCAAATCAAAGTCGATCGGGACAAGTCGCCACTTTTCATCTGCCGGGTCATACAGCAACATGTGATTCTTGTGTTCCCACTCAAGATGTTGAGCGACACGCATGGTTGCCATCGCCTCAATGATCTGAGGAATATCTAAATGCTTGTATGCAAACGCAAGCAGCTCGGCTTGATTGCCGTTATTCACTTGGTTAATGAGCGTACGGACTTCGTCAACGTTGTCGATGTAATCCTGCGTTTGACGCTGATAACGCAGCTTTAGTTCCTTGTTGGGTATATCGAGTTGATCTCGATTCAATGTCGCGCGAAGATCAGATTTAAATGCCACAACTGCATCAGAAAAACCATGCTTGTCTCGCCATTGCCCATCTGGCTGTTCTTGATACAGATACAAACCATAAAACTCATTGTTCTTTTCAAATCGCAATGGAAATATCTGTTGACCAATGCCTCCACCCAGAGTCTGTAATTCGCTCGTTAATATCTCGCGTACGAAAGATTTATCTGTCACCGCAGAGTTCAATGCAAACTCATTGACTGGATTCTCTAATAAGCCGCCCATATCCCACTCATATCCTGCGGGCAAAACAATTTTCCATTTACGCTTTTCATTAAGTCGAGATTGATTTCCTCGAATACGCATGGATACGTTGTCGAAGACCTCTCCGTTATATGCGATCACCGTTGGATAACCGTTGTCTCCGTACAAATCTCGGTCGTAATAGATCTTGTTGTAACTCTTGTCGGTGACAAACCACTGCAAGCGCGGCAAGTTGCTTTCTGATGGAGATTGCACCACTGTGCCGCGATAATTCATACCGTCACCTTGACGCGGCCATGTCCCCTCACCGGCCCCCGATGTCCCCACCAAGCGATAACGCACCAAAGTGCCCGCGGGTTGTGCAGGGATCTCAGCACTCCAGCGACCATCTGGTTGTTGTGCCATCGAGACAACAACGTCTTTCTCAAAATTGATCTTGTATGACAGAGCAAGCGCATCGCCGTCGCGTATTGATGTTGTCACAGTTATCGGCTGCTCAGGAGTTGGCAAAACTGTGTGCTCAACCAGATCGAAACTTGTGGTGTAACCGTTCTGTGATTGCACGTCATGTATTCCTGGCGTGGGCACAACCGCTTCCCAGTTCGACGCCATGTACCCCATCAATAGTGGGTCACGTCGCTGCAACGAATAACCATGACCGTCAGCGAGCGCGGGCCATGCACCACGATCTTCGTATCGAAGAGCATCCTGCACGACACCAGTCGCGTCCACAAGACGTAACACCTGTCGCTTGTTACTCAGTTCACCCGCGGGGAAACCCCGTACGTCGCGCACTTGACCGGGAGCAAGCGACGCACTTGTGTCAAAACACACCTGAGCCTCTGGGATACACCAACCCGCCAATGACACAACTGCATTGGATACATTCAACAACTCAACGAATTCTTCGGCTGGATTGTCGTCTGCTGGGTGATAGTTGACCTCGTTGATAACAACAGCTGCGTTGGAGCGTGGCGTTGTACGAAACGTGGCGTCATATGCCAACCCAGGCGACGGTGCATCTGCGATCCATGCGTTCACGTCACTGCCTGCTTGTGCTTCCGCGACTCGGTGTAGAGATTCTCCCGCCCCATCGGCGCGTGGTGACCATGGTGGAGTGGACCCGTATGTCACCTCATCGATGATCTTGTTGTCGTCATCGACCAACTGCACAGCTTCAGAATTGTTGCCTAATCGACCGCCAAACTCAGACCCCCTCACAATGAGAAATGCGCCTGCACGTATCTGTGCAGATTCATCAAAACAAAAATCAACACCGTCAATGCACCAGCCCTTGAGCGACACATCGTCATCGCTCGCATTGTGCAGTTCAATGAAATCTTGTCTGTCATCGTCTGAGATGTCGTGATAGTTGATTTCGCTAATGAAGACCTCGAAGGGGCCCCGTGGGCGCTCAATGTCTGTATCAAGCCCTCCTGTCCCCACCGGACGCGCATTTGATGAGTCGGAGGACCCAGAGCGAGAGCCACATGACCCAAGAACGAGCGAAAAGGTGACCCACAACGCAATCGAGACTGGCACTTTTCGCGTCACAGATTGATTGTATGTCCACGGTTAGCATGGGAACCCAGCATGAACGAACTTGATCTGCCCAACCTGTTACGGGATTTTGCTATTGACGCGGTGGCAATCACCCTTCTTGCCTACTTCATCTATTACCTACGCCATCGCCGTCGCGACGCCACTATCGGATACATCGCGACCAACGTGGCCATTTTTGTGGTGTCAGCTGCACTGTCGTCTTCCACCGCACTGAACGTCGGTGTTGGCTTCGGATTGTTTGCGGTGTTGTCCATTGTTCGTCTGCGCTCAGACGAAGCAACCCAGTCTGAAATCGGCTACACGATGGTCGCTCTCGTTATTGGTCTTATGACCGGTCTTCCCGGTCTTGACACTGAGATCAAGATTGTTTTCTCAGCGTTGCTCGTCGCCACAATGTTCATCGTGGATCATCCACGCCTCATCAAGCCGCAGCAGTACCAGCGACTGCGTATCGAACTTGATCGCATCATCACAAATGAAAACGAACTGCGAGAGTTTGTCGGAAGCCGCATCAAAGGTGACGTCAAACGACTTACTGTTCTCGAGATTGATTTTGTTCGCGAAACAATGAGTCTTGATGTGCGCGCAGATCACTACAACCTCTAACTAGCTTGTGACCACACTCGAAGAATTCCCGTCAATCTCTCTAGAGCACCTCACAGCACAAGCAGAGCTGCTGCACCGGTATGACACAAAATATCTTGTTCATGTCAACCAACTACCAGATCTGTATACAACCTTGGCCTCACACATGTCGGTTTTAGAGCATGAGGGATTGCGTTGCGCTCCATATTCCACAACATATTTCGACACCCCAGACGTGCGTACATACCACGATCACCTCAAAGGACGACGCAAGAGGTTCAAAGTACGCACTCGCCACTATCGCGACCCGAATAATGGATTCCTTGAAATCAAAATGAAAAAACCACGGGGACAGACACTGAAAGTGCGTTGGCCGTACGAACTTTCTCGTATAGATGCTGTTCTCGGCGATGCGGAAATGTCTCTCATTAACGAGGCCTTACGTGATTCTTTCTACGAAGAAATCTCAGATCCATTTCACCGCACTCTCCACACAACGTTCAATCGCACAACATTGTTTGACATTTCGTCACTCGAACGGATCACGATAGATACTCAACTCACAGCATCTCTTTGTGGCGTCGTCCCCAACAGCCATGATCCGCAATCGTCAGTCGATCTTGGACAACACTGTGCGATCATCGAAATCAAGTCGCCAACAAAGATTGGCGATACTCACCGCATTTTCACTCATCTCGGCATTCTTCAAACCAGTATCAGTAAATACTGCGCAGGCCTATCCGCACTACGACCCGACCTTATAAATGTGCCGTGGCGCGAGGCCTTGCGCGCACTACAAGGCTCCGGTCAATAACAACACAACTCCAGTTGCCGCTATTGCGAGTCGATACCAGCCGAAAATTCGCAAATCATGTGATGCGAGATATCCCACCACCCATTTCACTGCGATAATCGCCGTCACAAAAGCTGCAACAAGTCCAAGCGCTGGCGCTAACACACCAAATTGATCAAATAATTCATCACCATTTCGCAACAAGTCATACACGCTTGCTGCAGTCAGTGTCGCAAGGCCTAAAAGAAAACTGAACTCGAGTGCTGCCGACATCGACAGGCCAACCAGTAACGCGGCCACAAGGGTAACGAGAGCACGACTCACTCCTGGCCACAACGCAATCGCTTGTGCCATTCCAATAATGAATGCGGACCGTACAGATAAATCCAATAGTGCCCCACTTGTCACACGGGGTCTCCACACAAGAAGAAAGACTCCTCCAACAGCCCATGCGATAACCACAGGAATAGGACCAAACAACGAGTCTTTAATTGCGTCGCCAAACACCGCGCCAAGAAATGCGGCGGGAAGAAACGCTGTTAATAAACGACTGAACACGCGACGACCTTCTGGCGAGTGTCCCAACACCCCTTTGCACATTTGCCCAATTCGTGATCGATAGAGAAATGCAACCGCAATAATCGCACCGAATTGGATTGCTATTGCATACGTATCTGCTGCACGTTCCGCCTCGGCAGTATCAAAACCAAAAAGTTGTTGCACCACCAATAAGTGTCCAGTGGAAGAAATTGGCAGAAATTCGGTGATGCCTTCAACAACGCCGAGCACAATCGCTTCGGGAATTGACAGCAACCCACTCACTTGAACCATGGTAGGTGACACTCGTTTGTAAATTCGGTAGATAGAGGCGACAAAAACCCGTAAAGTATGCAA